>Ga0307992_1001332_pt1 | contig 14698 bp, 16 predicted proteins | sample EllFjometagen133_FD_203162 | JGI IMG/M metagenome (GOLD analysis project Ga0307992, IMG submission 203162) | Marine microbial communities from Ellis Fjord, Antarctic Ocean - #133 | ecosystem: Environmental > Aquatic > Marine > Unclassified | place: Southern Ocean | collected 2014-10-08
CCTGCGCTACCTTTAATGTGTAATGTATAAAACCATTCTTTTGCGTTGGTGTAGTCAAGACGCCTATTTCAAGCGCGTTTAACGCGCGGCGCGCGTCACCATCTGATATCTTCGCCAGGAACGCAAACGCCTTATCATCTATCCTTATCTTATGCCTGCCGAACCCTTTATCTTTATTCGCTAGAGCGTTTTTTAATATCTTTATCAGTTCGTCCTCGCTTAAACGCTGCAGCTCAAATACAAGTGAACGCGATATAAGTGCCGGTGCGATAAAAAAGAAAGGATTATGAGTAGTGGCCCCTATCAAGGTAACGTCCCCGTTTTCTACATAAGGCATAAGGGCATCCTGCTGGGCCTTGTTAAAGCGGTGTATCTCGTCTACAAAGAGTATTGTCCTGTGCGCTGTAGCAGAGTGCCTTATCTTTGCCGCTTCTATTATTTTGCGCATCTCGGCCACATTAGAAGATACGGCATTAATCTCGTCAAAATGGGCCTTTGTAATATTGCTTATGATATAGGCAAGGCAGTTTTTGCCTACTCCACTTGGGCCGTACAAAATAAGGGAGTGGACCTTGTCCGCGTCAATGGCGCGGTTGAGAAGCTTGCCAGGACCTATTATATGGCTTTGGCCCATAAACGCGTCTAATGTCTGAGGACGCACACGCACAGCAAGTGGTATATCTTTTAGGAAATTCTTTTGTTGTTGAAAAAGGTCCATGATATGATTTTATTAGTTATTAGGGACAGCTACTAATAAAAGGTTATTATTATTTCTTATTAGTAGCTGTCCCTAATAACACCTAATAACAAAAACCCCGCACGTGCCGGGCAACTGATGGACTTTGAACCCTTATATTTAAGTGGGTGTCCTATCCAAGGTTTCAAGCTTCTCTCTACTAACAAGAGCTTGCCATTCTGCCTTGTTACATCGGACTCCCGGTATAAAGGTGTTGGCTCAAAGTTGCATCGAAGCGCCACGCACACAGCAGGGATACTTTTACTATACCAGCCTTCTTACATGAAATCAAGATGTTATCTTAAGGCAGCGTTAAATTTCTCTTTAAGGCCTTCTCGTATAGCGGTATCAGCATTTTCTATCTCCTCTTCTGTAAGAGTCTTTTCCTTAGAAGAGAATATGAGCCTGACCGCGAGGGCCCTGTGGCGCTTATCTATCTGTTTCCCGTGGTATTCGCTTAAAAGCTTTACCTCGCTTAACTGCGCTCCGCCTGCCTGCTTGAAAAACGATACTAGCTCGCTATACGGCACAGAAGGGTCTATGGAAAATGATACATCTCTATAAGAATGCGGGAAACGTTGGAGCGGCTTATAATAACGTTTTAAATTTGCCCGCTCCGCCAACATGTTAAAATTAATCTCAGCAACAAAGAGCTGTCCTTTGATATCAAACGCGCGCAAGGTCTTCTCGCTTACACTGCCAATCGTACCCAGCATAATGCTATCTGCCAGCACAGCCGCCGCTTGGCCTTGAGCAAAGACAGGGTTTGAGGTCTTTTCAAATGTTAATCTCGGTACGCCTAGCCTCTTGCCCAGTTCGGATATAACACCTTTTACTTGGAACAGGCCTCTTTCTGAATAATCGCTTTGCGTTCCTTTTCCTGAGTGCCTGTCATATTGGGCCAAGACGAGTGACGGCTCTTCGTTATATTCCGCCTCGCTCTTAAAATATATATTGGAGAGTTCAAAGAGTTTTATATCATGGGCCTGTCTGCTAAGGTTATAAGCGACCACCTTGAACATACCCGGTAAAAGAGAGGGGCGCATAATGTCCTGTTCTTTACTTAAAGGATTTTTTATAATAGCGCAGTCTTGCGTTGAAAAATCCATCTTCTTAAGAACGTCCCCGTTAATCAGGCTATAGGTTATAATTTCATTAAATCCTGACGCGACAAGTATCTCCTGTGTAATAATTCTCTTTGTTTTTAGGTCCTTGGTCTTTTGGCCCTCATTCGTGGTAACTACCCTTAGCGGACTTGGTACTATGTTCTCATATCCGTATATCCTTGCAACTTCTTCTATCAAATCTGATTCCCTTGTTGTGTCGTTGCGATATGTAGGCACCTTGACTGTAAGACTGGATATGCCTTTTACGCCATAACCGAGCCTTAACAGAATATTGCGCATCTGGGCTGGCTTCAAAGTGGCGCCGAGTATCTTATTAAGATACGCGGGCCTCAAGGTAATTGTTGCCGCGGGGGCTACTGGTCTGCCCGCGTCTTGTACCACGCACGGGACTCCTTTCGCTATATCACATATTAAGGAGGTCGCCCTGTCAGACGCGAGCAATACTCCTCCGCGATCTACCCCCCTCTCAAACCTATAGCTTGAGTCCGTGCTTAACCCCAGGCTAAAGGCCGCTCTGCGTATATTGATAGGCGCGAAATACGCGCTCTCTAAAAGGATGTTCTTTGTTTGCTCTGTTACCTCGGTCTGTCTTCCACCCATAATTCCCGCTATCGCTACGGGGCGTGTATTGTCTGCGATAACAAGCGTCTTGGAAGAGAGTTTTCTTTCCGTTCCGTCTATTGTTACAATAGACTCTTTATCTTTAGCGTCACGTATTATCACCTCGTCTCCGGAGAGCTTATCCAGATCAAACGCGTGCAATGGCTGACCTGTTTCAAACAGGACAAAGTTAGTAATATCAACTATATTATTTACAGAGCGCAGGCCCATAGACTCTACCCTCTTTACGAGCCATTTAGGCGACGCGGTAACCTGGACATTCTTAATCACGCGGCAGGTATAACGTGGACACGCTGGTTTATTCTCTATAACAACCTTAAGCAAGCTACCCGCGGATATCTTCTTCTTTATCGTCGCGCATGGCACCTTAAGCTCTTTACCTGTAATCGCGACTACTTCTCGCGCTATACCTAAATGTGAAAGGCAGTCTGCTCTATTGGCGGTAATCTCCATATCAAAAATAACATCATTTTCGTAGGTTGTAAGAGCGGAGACCTCGTGGCCTGCCATAGTAAGTCTGGAGGCAAGGTTTTTCGCGCGTAATTTTGTGTTTACATACTCCCTGAGCCACTCGTATGATATCTTCATATTTATCTATATTTTTGTATTGCGTCGTGCGTGATACGTATTGCGTGACGTATATCATGTTAATATTTTTACGCAATACTCAATACGCACAACGCATCACAAGATTAAAACTGTCGTAAAAACCTTATATCGTTTTCGTATAATAAGCGTATATCATCTATACCATGTTTAAGCATAGCTATCCTCTCTACGCCCATGCCAAACGCGAAACCGCTATATTCATCTGGGTCTATCTTAACCGCCTGAAACACGTTCGGATCCACCATCCCGGCACCAAGTATCTCGAGCCAGCCACTCTGCGAACATACCCTGCAGCCCGCGCCATTGCATAGCATACATGATATGTCTAGCTCCGCGCTTGGTTCTGTGAAAGGAAAAAAATGGGGCCGTATCCTTACCTTAAAAGACGGGCCAAAATACTCTTGTATGAATTCCAATAGGGTCCATTTAAGATGCGCGAAATTTATATCTTTGCCCACTACAAGGCCTTCTACCTGATGAAACATAAACGAATGACTGGCATCTGTAGCATCCGGGCGAAAGACCTTGCCAGGCACTACTATTGAAAATGGCGGCGCTGTCTCCTGCATGTATCTTATCTGGACAGGCGAGGTGTGGCTTCTCAGCAGCCTCCTCTTTTCTGTCTCTGTATCAAAATTCTTTGTATCTATATAAAATGTGTCAAATGTATCTCTTGAAGGGTGCTCAAGCGGTATATTTAACGCCTCAAAATTATTAAACTCCGTCTCTATCTCCGGACCCTCAACAACAGCAAATCCCATATGTGAAAATAGGGCGCAGATGTCATTTAACGTCTTCGCTACAGGATGGAGCCTACCTATGCCAGGGGCAACACCTGGCATTGTAATATCTACGTCAAGGCCACCAGGTATATCAATTCCGGGTAAAAGCTCGTCCTCACGCTGTGTAATATCCTGCGCCAATACTGTTTTTAGCCTGTTTATGGATTGCCCGATAACAGGCCTTTTTTCCTCGGAGACTGTTACTAATTCCTTGAACAAGCGCGCGAGGATGCCTTTTCTGCCGAGATATTTTATCCGTACCCGCTCTAACTCGTCCCTGGCCTGGGCAGCGTCAATCTCCCGAATCGCCTCTTTTTCCGTCTTGTTTAAACGCTCTTCCATACAATCTTATGCCTTCTTTTTAAGCGTCTCTATATTATGATTTGGCCCGACTATCATTAGTTTATCCTGAAGCCTAATCTTATAATCCGCTTCTGGCGTAGGATTGATTACCTCCTCGCCTTTCGCGTTCTTGCTTTTTATCGCGACAATGTTAAGGCCATACTCAACTCTTATATTAAGCTGTTTTAAGCTCTTTCCCACAAACTCTTGTGGCGCTTTTATCTCTATTATGCTGCACTCTGAGGAGAGATCAATGTATTCGCTAACCTTTGGTGAGGTAAGCGCGTTAGCTATTCTTATACCCATGTCCCGCTCCGGGAAGACCACCCTGTCCGCCCCAACCTTCTCCAGCACTTTTCCATGATCTTTTGTCACAGCCTTTGCTATAATCTCTTTTATGCCTATCTCTTTAAGCACCAGGGTGATAAGCACAGAGGACTCGATATTGCCTCCTACGCTTACTATCGCCACGTCAATAGGCTCTATACCTACTACCTTCAACGCCTTTTCATCAGTAGCATCTACACAAACCGCTTGAGCCACTACCTCTGAGAGGTCCTGGACTTTTTCTTCATCTGTGTCAATAGCCAGAACCTGGCACCCCTTGCTGCTTAAGGTCTCTGCAACGCTGGAACCAAATCTTCCTAACCCTATAACGGCAAACTGTCTCATTGTCTTCTCCCTTTATATATAGGTTAAGGTAGAGGCAAAGATGTATGCCTCCATACCAACCTTTTCCTTTTATCTAGTATCCAATATCTATTACCCGACCATAAGCGTCTCTTCGGGATAACGAAAAACTGTTTTCCCTCTGCGCATAGCTATCGCTAAAGCAAGAGTAAGCGGACCTACCCTGCCCACAAACATAGTAAGCATAATAATAAGTTTGCCGATAGGCGTCAAATTCGGTGTAATACCTGTTGACAGCCCTACCGTGCCAAACGCGGAAGTCGATTCAAACAGTATGCCTAAGAAATAATGGCTGCTCTGAGCAGCCGCGCTTTCTGTTGCCGAAAGCAAGAAAGTGGAACCAACAACCACGCAGAGCGCGAGAAAAATTATAACTGCTGCCCGCCTATATGTCTCTTTTGGTATTGTGCGGCCAAAAAGATTTATCCTATCCTCGTTTCTAAACATTGAATATAGCGCGGCAACAACAATACCGAATGTTACTGTCTTGATACCACCACCCGTAGAACCCGGCGACGCTCCAATGAACATCAGGATAATCAGCATAAATAATGTAGCGGGCCTTAATGTCGCGGTGTTTAATATATTAAACCCCGCTGTTCTTGGCGTAATAGAAGTAAATAGGCATGTCCTTGCCTTTTCAGCAAAGCTCATTCCATAAAGAGCGGAATTGTTTTCCAAGAAATATATACCCAAGGCGCCCGCGATAATAAGCAAAAGCGTAACCAGCACCACTATCTTTGTCTGCAGGCTCACGCGGGAAGCTATAAGCCGCCTGTCCTGTCTCCAAAATTTCAGTTTCGGGATATCCAAAAAGACAATAAAGCCCATACCACCTATAATAATAAGAGCGCCGACTATAGTGAGTGTAACCCAATCTGAAGCGAAGCCTGATAAACTGTTGCGGAACAATGAAAACCCGGCATTACAAAACGCAGAGACCGCGTGGAATAGGGCTCTTTCCAGTGTAAGCAGTGCGCTCCAGCCAGTCGTCGCTCTCCATCTAAAATAAAGCGATATAGTGCCTATAGCTTCAACGCAGAATGTAAACGCTATTATATAAAAAATAAGCCGTCTTAAGCCTTCTATTCGCGTCTGGCCAAGCGCGCTCTTTATTGTCATATTGTGGGATATTGATAGCTTTCTGCCTAACAAGATAGCGAACATTGTAGAAAATGTCATTATCCCAAGGCCCCCTGCCTGGATTAGGCAGAGTATAACCAACCGCCCAAACGGTGAGAAAAAACTACCTGTATCCTTGACAATAAGCCCTGTAACGCATGTAGCGCTTGTTGCCGTAAAAAGGCTGTCAATAATACCCGGGCTTTGATTGCCTGCTGTTGAAATGGGCAAGCTGAGCAAAACAGCTCCTGCCAAGATCACAAAAAGAAAACTTAGAACTATTACCTGCGCAGGCTGTAGTCTTATTTTTTTCATAGACAATCTATTTTGCGGGTTTCGTTGGTTTTACAAGCGCTATCAAGTGCTTAAAGGCGCTCTTATGCGAAACTGCTATCTCTGCTAAGACTTTTCTATCAAGCGCTATCTTTGCATTCTTAAGCCCGTTCATAAATCTCGCGTATGTCAACCCATTTGCCTTGCAAGCAGCATTTATCCTGACTATCCATAAAGAACGAAAAGTACGTTTCTTTATCTTTCTGTCACGATAAGAATAGGCCTCTGCCCTCATAACAGTCTCTTTTGCTGTCCTGTAAAGCTTGCTGCGCCCTCCAACATAGCCTTTTGCGGCCTTTAATACTTTGTTTCTTTTTTTCTTTGATGCAACACCGTGTTTAACTCGTGCCATGACTCGCTCCTTAAGTAAACCGTTTCCGCTAGGTAATCATCGCCCTCATCTTAGCGGACTCGGCCTTTGTAAGCACAACCTTTTGTTTGAGCCCGCGCTTACGTTTTCTGTTTTTGCTTGTCATAAGATGGCCAGAAAATGATTTTTTTACCTTGGCCTTCCCTGTCTTTGTTATTGTTACCCGTTTTTTAACTGCTTTCCTTGTCTTACGTTTTGGCATAGTATTAACCTTTCATAAAATGCTAAGCTTGCCTCTGCTATAGTGCGTATTCCTCTCGACTATTTTCAACATTTGGCCTTGCGGTAATAGTCCATATGCTCACGCTTTCTGCTTCGTTACTCCGAGCACAATAAACAATCTATGTAAAAAACCCTGCCTACCACCTTGCTGCCTTTATGCGTATTAATCATATCATGGTGATAAAGCATGATTCTGTTTATTTCGGTATAAGCACCATGTTAAGGAATCGGCCTTCACGCGCCGGGCGCTTTTCCGGCTCGCCAATACTGGCTATGTCCTTGATTATTTTGTCCATCAGCGCACCACCCAGCTCTTGATGCGCAAGTTCTCTGCCACGAAAGCGCAAACTAATCTTGACCTTGCTTCCCTTTGTCATAAAGTCCTTGATATGCGAGAGCTTTGTCTGGTAATCATGTTCTTCTATCCTAGCTTTATACCGTATCTCTTTAAGCTTAACAGTATGCTGCCGCTTTCTGGCTTCCTTCTGTTTTTTGTCCTGATCATATTTGTACTTGCTATAATCCATAATTCTGCATACTGGCGGCCGGGACGTTGGCGCTACCTCTACTAGATCCAACCCTGCTTCACGTGCCTGCGCTAACGCATCCTGAGGACTCATCACCTCAAGCTGCTCTCCCGCGGGTCCGATTACCCTGATCTCGCTTATCTTGATCTGTTCATTGACTCTTAAACGCTTTTGTATAATAACCCCCTCCTTTCGTATGTAAATATACGTTTGTACAATTATACCTTATTAAGCACCTGATGCGATAATCTCTCTATAAAAACTTCCAGCAGGCCATCCCCTTCGTCACCTTTCTCTCTGCTTCTAACAGCTATCTTACCCGCAGATTCTTCTTGCTGGCCCAGAATGATTACATAAGGAATTTTTTGCGCCCGTGCTTCCCTTATCTTGTAGCCTATTTTTTCGTTTCGTGTATCCAGCTTTATCCTAAAACCCGCTTTTTTAAGAACGGTTGCTACATCCGCGGCGTATTGAGACTGCTTGTCCGTAATCGTAGCTATACGTACTTGTTCCGGCGAGAGCCACAAGGGCAACGCGCCCGCGTAATGCTCTATAAGCGCGCCTATAAAACGCTCCATGCTGCCGAGTATGACCCTATGTATCATAACAGGCCTTTTTACGCTTCCGTCTTGCGCCGCGTAGCCCAATTCAAATCTTTCAGGCAGCGCGAAATCACACTGGATAGTTGCGCATTGCCAAAAACGCCCTAACCCGTCCTTAAGCTTTATATCTATCTTTGGCCCATAGAAAGCGCCGTCGCCTTCATTTATATCGTATTCAATGTTCTTAGACTTTAGAGAATCTTCTAACGCTGTAGTGGCCTGCTCCCAATCCTGGTCTGTGCCTATGGATTTTTTCGGCCTTGTACTAACCTCTACCATATAATCTTCAAATCCAAAGACAACCATCGCGTCTATAACAAAGTCAATTACAGATTCTATCTCCTGTCTGAGCTGTTCAGGCAAGCAGAATATATGCGCGTCGTCCTGTGTAAAACCGCGTACCCTTAACAGCCCGTGTAACACCCCGCTTTTCTCGTGCCTGTACACACTACCTAATTCAAAAAACCTTAGCGGCAGATCCCTGTAGCTTCTTGTTTTTGTTTTATAAACAAGCATATGAGCCGGGCAATTCATAGGCTTTACAGCGTATTCTTCGTCATCAACATTAAAAGTATACATATGCTCTTTGTAAAACTCGTAATGGCCTGAACGTACCCAAATATCGGACTTTAAGATATGCGGGCTTATTATAAGATCATAGCCCCTGCTTAAATGCTCTGCCTTTTCCCAATCCTCTATTATGGTTCTTAACAGCGCTCCTTTTGGCTGGTATATAATAAGCCCGGCACCTGCTGTCTTATCTGTTATATAAAGCTCCAGCTCGCGCCCAAGCTTTCTGTGGTCTCTCTTTTTTGCTTCTTCAAGCATGTGCATGTGTTGGGCAAGTTCTTTTTTCGAGGCAAACGCTGTGCCGTATATTCGCTGGAGCATGGGGTTCTTCTCGTCACCGCGCCAATAAGCTCCCGCGATACTCAACAACTTGAATGCCTTAATCTCTCCTGCTGAAGAGACGTGAGGCCCTTTGCATAAGTCTACGAACTCTCCACTCTTATAAATAGTAATATCCTGATCTGTAATTTCTTTTATAAGCTCAAGCTTGTAGGGTTCGTTCTTAAAAAGAGCACGCGCGGCGGATTTTGAGATAGACTCTTTTTGGAACAAGGCATTCTCACTGATAATCTTTGCCATCTCCTGCTCTATCGCGGCAAGGTCCGTTGGCAAGAAGGGTGTATCTTTATCAAAATCATAATAAAAACCATCAGCTATAGATGGCCCTATCGCTATCTTTACATCCGGCCAAAGTTTCTTCACCGCATGTGCCATAACATGCGCTGTACTGTGCCTTAAGGTCTCCAGATCCATTCCATATCCTTATCTTTAATGTGGTGCCGGGAGCCGGACTTGAACCGGCACGGGTATTACTACCCATTGGATTTTAAGTCCAAGGCGTCTGCCAATTCCGCCATCCCGGCACTTGACAGTATTGTGCTTAAACAAGCCCCTACCGTGCTTATGCTCGAGTAATACGCATAGTTATGTGCGTAATATACCAAAAAAGGTATGCTTTGTCAATCATTACTCATTGTATCTATAGTTATAAAGACTTTATACATAACTTAGTATATTATAACAAATCACTCTGTTCTGCTTCGCTCTCGCATACTATTCTTCCGGTGAAGCTTCGCAGGAACTTTAGCAAAGCGAATAGTACGTGGTGGGCGGTAGAGGACTCGAACCTCCGGCCTCTTGCATGTGAAGCAAGCGCTCTAACCAACTGAGCTAACCGCCCAATAAGATCATTTAACTCTTTTATCGTTTCTTGCTGCAAACATATAAACATAGCGCATCTTAGCTAACCCCCGCCGTAGGCGGGTCAGCCTTTGGCTGAAACTGAGCTAACCGCCCAATAACTGCAAACGCTTCCCTCGTCGCTATTGCTCCTTGGGATTAATTCGCGCTTACAAGTTATCTCGCTAACGCTCTATAACTTATGTGTTCATTAAACTAACCAGCAAAAAAAAGAGGCGGGCACCTTTTAACCAAGCGCATACCGCCTTTTGTCTTGCTATTCCTGTATCGTTATCGGCATATCCTTGATACCCGCGTAAAAGACTATGATCTCTACAGGTTCGTTGCCTTCATTGATGCCATAATGCCACTTATCCACAACCTCTACAATGGGGTCCCCTGCTTGTAAGTGTAGTACATCTCCATCTTCTGTCTTAACAGCAAGTTCTCCTGCTAACAGTACCCCGGCGTTAATAACCGGGTGTTCATGCACCGGCAGTTGCGTGCCTTTAGGAATAGTGATTTTTAATATAGTTACTTCTGGCTGGCCTGCTGGATATGCCGGCAAGGCTTCTCCGTCCCAACTTGAACTCGACTGAACTATAATATCGACTTCTGTAGCACATGTTCCCGCGACCGCGATATTACTTGTTGCAAGCGCTATCAACGATACCGCATAAAACAGCCTCTTCATCTGTATCCTTTTTTCATTCCTTCGTAGCCGCACCGGAGTTCCAGCACTCAACGGCGGAGAAGAATGGTTCTGCTTCGCTCTTGAATCCTTGCTTTCCGGTGGAGCTTCGCAGGAACTTTAGCAAAACGAATAGTGCGTGGTGGGCGGTAGAGGAGTTGAACCTCCGACCTCTTGCATGTCAAGCAAACGCTCTAACCAACTGAGCTAACCGCCCAATAAGATCATTTAACTCTTTTACCGTTTCTTGCTGCAAACATATAAACATAGCGCATCTTAGCTAACCCCCGCCGTAGGCGAGTCAGCCTTTGGCTGAAACTGAGCTAACCGCCCAATAAGATCATTTAACTCTTTTACCGTTTCTTGCTGCAAACATATAAACATAGCGCATCTTAGCTAACCCCCGCCGTAGGCGGGTCAGCCTTTGGCTGAAACTGAGCTAACCGCCCAAAATCATCCAAGCTGCCCCGGTACCGTAAATTTGCCCTGGTTCAAACGTAAATCAGGGTTTCGGTACGGGGTTAATTCGCGCGCATAAGTTATGTCGTGCCTCACACTCCATAACTTATGCGCTCATTGAAGCTAACTACCTGCGAAATATATTAACTAACAGCCCCCCTGCTTCGCCTGTGGCTGATATCCTATTAATGGAGGCGTGGATCGGATTTGAACCGATGAATAACGGTTTTGCAAACCGTTGCCTTACCACTTGGCTACCACGCCCCTTTTAGATATTTTGTCTTATATCGCTACTATGTTATTTAGCACCGCGCGAAGGCAAAATAACCGCGGTCTTTATTCCAAGCCCAGTGCTGTAAATAGTTACCTTTTATACCATAGATGTTCTATCTTTTCAAGAAGAATCCGCGCGATACCTTGCTTGCTCTTCTTCCTTAGTTCTTGTTGCTGATCTTCCGGGCCAATGATAAAAACAGTGGTTACCCCCTGTCCAAAAACGCTTTGTTGCGCGTCTATTTTATTGGCAACTATAATGTCGGCGTTTTTCTGCTGCATCTTCTTTCGCGCGTTGGCAAGCAGATTGGATGTCTCCATACAAAAACCTATCAAAAGCCTATTGCCTTTGCGCTTGCCAATCCATGAGAGTATATCTGGGTTCTTTTTGAGTTTTAGCACAAGTAATCTGCTTGAACGCTTTATTTTAGCTGTGCGGTATCCATTTGGCCTGAAATCAGAGACAGCTGCTGCCATAATCACGCAATCCGATTTCTTAAAATTCGCCTTAACCGCGTTGAACATATCTTTTGCTGTAATAACCTGAATAATGCCTATGCCGCCGGGCGTTTTTAGAGAAGTCGGACCTGTTACAAGTGTTACCATATGCCCTAATTTACGCGCTGTGGCCGCGATAGAATAGCCCATTGTACCTGTTGAGTGATTTGTGATAAAGCGTACAAGGTCTATAGGTTCACGCGTAGGGCCGGCAACAACAAGAATATTCAAGGGCTTCATTTGAGGAGGGTCTTTATATACTTTACAATCTCTTTTGTATCCGCTATATGCCCCATGCCCGGCACACCACATGCGAGACGTCCCCGGATAGGGCCTACGAAATGGTAATTAAGGCTCTTTAATCTGGCAATATTAGACTGTAATATCTTGTTCTTATACATGATTGTGTTCATCGCGGGGACAAACACAACAGGCGCCTGCGTAGACGCGATTGTACACGTTAGCAGGTCATCACATATACCGTTTGCTGTCCTGGATATAATATTTGCTGTCGCGGGCACAACGAGTACCGCGTCTGCTTGCGCGGCAAGAGAAATATGAACGGGATCCCAACCTTGTTGGGGTTGGAACATATCCTGAAAAACACGGTTGCCCGATAGTGTCTGCAAAGTAAGAGGGGCGACAAAATGATGCGCGTCCTTGCTCATGCAAACCACTATCTCTATCTTTTCCTTGCGGAGGCAATTTATCATATCACATGTTTTATACGCGGCGATTCCCGCGCAGATACCAACAAGTAGTGTCGGCTTTTTCATTGTATACCCTGTCTTCAGTGTCTATATTATAAAAATCTCTGTCCGGAAAATAACGCGCCTGGCATTATTTTATCTGTTTGTATGTAATCTTATCTTCCACTATCTCTTGCAATGCCACCTGCAGGACATCTTGTTTTTCCTGCGGTGTAAGCTGTGCCGCTCCCGCATTCAGTTCCAACGCCCGCATAGAAGCCAGCACAACCAACTTATACATGCTGTGCGTTTTTGCATACAGGTTCTCTAAAGATACGCTTAAAACATCCAAAATTTCTCTCCTGTTTTGTATTGTGGCGCCCTAAACCGATACCCGCGGCGCAACACGCGCATAACCTATCTTATCCGGTGCTGTGTAGCGGTAATAATCGAAGCGATCTGGCCCACCGCTTTGTCTACCCTGTCGTTGATCACAACGTAATCATATGTCTTTATGGCCGCCAGTTCACGACGGGCTATCGCGAGTCGTGTTCGTATCTGCGCTAATGTATCAGACGATCGGTTGCGCAGCCTTGTTTCCAGCGCATCTAATGTAGGCGGTAAAATAAAAATAAGCACTGCCTGCTTGAATTTCTGTTTTATCTGCGCCGCGCCCTGGATATCAATGTTCATAATCACGTTCCGGCGAGAATGTAAGGACTGCTCGACAAACCCCCGCGGTGTCGCGTAATAATGCCCGAAAACTTCCGCGTGCTCTAACAGCATGCCCTTAGCGAGCTGTCTCTTAAATTCCGGTATACTGATATATATATAATCTTTATTCTCTATCTCTTTACCCCGCCTGTTACGCGTGGTAACAGATACAGACCGAACAAGCCCGAGCCTCTTTTTAAGCAACTTGCCGCATAACGTGGTCTTGCCGCATCCCGAGGGGCCGGAAAGAACAAAGAGCGTGCCTGTTGCCCGGGTATATCTGCCCAGCAAAAATAATGACTTCTTCTCTGCCATCAACTAAACCTTTGCGCGATTGTTTCCGGTTGCACGCTGGAAAGTATAACATGGCCGCTTTCTGTGATAATAACAGCACGTGTCCTACGACCGCTTGTCGCGTCTATCAATTTTTTATTTTGCCGCGCTTCTTCTTTGAGCCGCTTTATAGGGGCGGCTTCAGGGGCAACAACCGCTACTATCTTATTCTTAACCACAACATTATTAAACCCCAGGCTAATCAGGGTTGATTGGTTTTTCTTATTCGACATTTTGAACCTGTTCTCTTATCTTCTCTATATGACTCTTTATTTTTATAACCTCTTTCGCTATAGGAAAATCATTGGCCTTAGCGCCTATTGTGTTCGCTTCCCTATACATCTCTTGCGCGACAAAGTCAAGCCTTCTGCCTATCTCACCATTGTTTGAAAGAATTTTCCTAAACCCGGATATGTGCGCGCAAATCCTGTGTATTTCTTCGGTAATATCACAATTACGCGCGAAAATCGCAGCCTCTTCTTCTATTCTTTCCGGGTTATATGTCTTGGCAGCCCCTGTTAGTGTTCTTACATTTTTTAACAGCCTTTTCTTGTAATCATAGGCTACAAGCGGAGCCCGTTTCTTTATCTTGTTTAAAGCGCTCTCGATCATCTTAACTATTTGGCGTATATTCTTGCCCAGCATTCTGCCTTCGCGTGCCTTAGAATGCGTCAGGTCGTCTACAGCCTGCACAAGCGCCTTGGATATAAGCGGCCACAGTTTTCTGGCATCATCTTCTTGCGGGTGGTAGGCGATAACGCCTGGTAAGGTTATTATCTGTTCTATACCTACATCGCCTTTTATGCGTAATGATTTCTTCAAAAGATTTATTCTATCGCAATATTGCTTCGCTATCTTTTGATCTATGCGCACCTCGTTGCCCTTGCTGGCCTTTGGGTCATAGCTTAAAAACAGAGTCAGCCTGCCGCGTAAAACCCGCTTCTGGAGCAATTCGCGTATCTTGTCCTCAAATGTTGTTAAATTTGGTGGGAGCTTATTGACTACTTCGAAAAATTTGCAATTAAGGCTCTTAATCTCAATCCTTGCTGTGCCTCTGTTGCTCTCCGCGATACCTTTACCAAAACCTGTCATACTACGTAACATATCATGCGCCTTTTTCTGTTTAACAAACGTTTATGGAATTTTTTGCCTGCGGGAACCTGAAAAATCACCGCACTATTATTTTGCTGGTTTGTCTTCGGGGTTACC
>Ga0307992_1001333_pt1 | contig 14697 bp, 16 predicted proteins | sample EllFjometagen133_FD_203162 | JGI IMG/M metagenome (GOLD analysis project Ga0307992, IMG submission 203162) | Marine microbial communities from Ellis Fjord, Antarctic Ocean - #133 | ecosystem: Environmental > Aquatic > Marine > Unclassified | place: Southern Ocean | collected 2014-10-08
TGTATAATATCCTGCAAAAGCTAACGGTTCTTGAATGGTTGTTGAGTAATATTCCTTTGCGTCGGCAGCAGTTGATTCATTTATTGGTGGCAATATTAGAATTGAGGCTGGCCTTTCTTCATACATCATCGGGAATTCTACTAATTTCGTAGACATCTTTGGCGCACAAGCTGACAATAATAGTATTGCTAAAATGCCAAATATTGAACAGAAATATTTTTTCAATTTAATCTCCTCATATCTTTATTTGCAGATTCTTTGGCACTAGAATCATTTTTGGATTCAGCACTTTGAATAAGTCTATCCATCAAATGCCTTGATTCGGGATAAAGTTGCGATTCAGCTTGAAACAGCCTAATGGCTTCCTTGGAATTATTCGATTTCAAGTTTAGATATCCTAACTCCGCATAAATTCCTGGTGGAACTGGAAGATTCCTTGACTCTGATTCGGTGATAACAGTTTCAATCTCCTGTTTATGCTTAAGTAATGATTCATCATTTTGATTCTTCTCAAGAGAATAAAGGGTGTTTGAATAATTGCCAAAATAGTACATCTTTTGGGGTACACATCCAGCAGCTGCTAAACAACATAAAACTATAAAAAAACCCCCCAAATATAGTTTTCTCATGGTATTTCTATCTCCTTTATAATTCCGCTACCGAGCAATACAATTCTATTTACAACTTCTTCACCCATTCTTTTTACAATAATTCTGTGTTTTCCAGGAGTAAGTTTATAATGTATCTCTTTGTTTTTTTTAATTCTTTCGCCTGTTTCACTCTCTATATAGTAATTTTCCCCCAATTCTATTGGATCAAGGTCATCGATATAAACAAGCGCATCTTCAGTGTTTCCAGTAAACCACAAATAGCTCTTGGCCTCTTTTTGCACAACACCCTCTTTAAGCCCACAGCCTACAAACAACAAAATGACCAACCCTAAATACATGGCTTTTTTATATGACATTTTTCTCTCCCTTCGATCAATTTTCTTGAATGTAAAGTTGGTTAAAATTCTTTGAGGAAATAAATACTGAGAAATCACCTTCGATAATATCGCATAATGTAACTTCAGCTTCGGGATTGTCCCCTATAGACATAACTGTTCTTATTTTTCCTATTTGAGTTCCTGGAAGGACTATCATCATATTGGTTTGTGGGTTTTTGACTTTTTTCCCTTCTTGCATAACCTGGAAAATGTTTCCATTATTAATGTTTTGCGATTTACCACCAGCAATAATCAATTTGCCATCTTCAAAACCAAGTATATAGCTTCTCCATGGTCTATCCAGAAGGTTTTCTATGATGTTTGAGGATAGATCTGTGATTGCTGCGTCGAGCGCTTTGTCATTAATTACGGAATCATACCCTGCACGTTCACCTACACCAAAAACAGAGCCAGCTTCTGAAAAGGCTTCGCCTTCGCCTTCCTCAGAATATAATATCTGGCCGGTGCGAACCTCAATTAGCCTGACATGCACTTTTGCAAAAGCAATTTGCCGCTTTGTACGGCTGAATATACCAACTTTCCCTTGATCCTTTCTGCCAAACTCTGTAACAGAACCGACAATTAGGTAATCAGCCATATTTTTTAGTGGTTCATAATTTTCCATATTTAATTCTTTGGTAATTTTATCAAGATCAGCTCTTTCAAGCAGGATAAACTTCTCTGTTTCTACAAGTTTTGAAGACAGAATATCCATTGCTTGTTTGCCGATACGATCGTTATTTTTGTCAATAAAAAAACTCTGACCATATTTGGTCTCATTGGTAAATCTTGCAATAGCCACTTTTCTTTTCAGGCCTTTCTTGGCGTCGATATTTGTTTTTCCTTGTTGAATCGTTTTGCTGGTTTTTGGCTTTTCTTTAATAGCCTTTACCTCTGGTTTTTCAATAGTTGCACAAGAAACTAAGAAAACCGCGATCAATAGGAAACCAATCAAAATGTAACGCGTCTTTTTCATTTTAAAAATCCCCCTTGGATTTGATTGTTCAAATATAAGTAAAATTATCTTTGACCACTAAAAATGATTTTCCCAAGACCAAAAAATAAAATACAGAAGGCATGAATGCCCAACCAATGTAAGTTATAAAAGTGCATTAAAGGTCAAGTTTCCAATGTCACATTTAAACCCACTAGGTTACAAAAAACAAAACCCCACTTCTCTTTCTGAGAAACAGGGCTTTGGATGATTCGATCATAACTCCCTCTTGGGTTACAGATGCGTAAAAGCACAATACAGTCAAGATCAATACATTAAATATATTAAACCACTAACTCCATTATGGTGTCTTGTCAAGGGATATTATGTGAGAGTTTCGATCGATAACCGTTATTTTCCGCCCTCAGTAAATTTGTTGTTTTATAGGTAGAATGACGCAACACGATAATGATATTGCTATACCAATCTTATTTATAAATCAAACCCCAGCATATTCATCACTCCCAGGTCTTCCCTGCATTGAGGACAGAGGTCATTTATATCCTCAACTCCAATATTTTGAATCATAATATTCGCTACTATCTCTGCAGGACTAATATAAATATCCTCTTCTTCAAACTCTTTAAAACACCTCTTGCATACTTTCATCTTATCCCACCTCATTCATTAATAAATCCTGAACCTCTTTGTCTTCTATACCCAAGTATCTCATTGTAATAGATGGGCTGGAGTGATTAAATCTTTTGCAGATAAGCTCAAAGCCTACACCATAGACAGTCCTTTGAAAATACCCCCATGTCTTTCTGAGAGAGTGTGCCCCCTAATTCCCCTTGAGATTAATATCTGATGTCCATTTCTTAACCTTGTTATTCACAGCTTGAATTGTAATTGCACCCTTCCCTTTTCTGCTCTCAAATAGATAGTCCTCATCTTCTGGTTTCTTGAAATCAAGATAAACCTTCAATGCTTCAAATACTGGTTTATTGATTACCAGGACATTCTCTTTTCCTGTTTTCCCCTCTTTGATTGTCAGAGAATCCCCAACCTTCATTCCACTCACATCTGATACTTTCAGTTTGAGAAGGTCACCACATCTCAAACCATTGTTGATTCCCATCAGGAATAGAAGTCTATCTCTTGGATTATCAGACAAAAGTTTTAAAATCGCTTTTATATCTTTCTTAGCACGTATTGGACCTACTTTCATTGTGGATCCCTTTTTTGGATGATTAGGATTTCTTATTTCTCTCATCATTTTTTCTCCTCCTTGAATTTTAATAAACTCACTGAGGTGCTCCAATAATTAAAATTAGAAATCAAGAAAAGAAATAACAATGCATAATATCTTTGATAAGTATTTGGAATAATGAATTATACAGTGGTATCTTGAACTTTAAATCTTAGTCAAGAATTAAGATTCAGATGGTGAGCATTATAAGAAGAAAGAGATTTGACTATTGACTACACCTACTAAATGATTTTGATCAAAGGGGATTACTGAGGGTTACCAGTGAAAATATAGTAACAGGTAAGTTCACTGGCAGCTAAATGCATAGTGACGACAGGAGCAACGTTTTAAGCGGCCAAGTGAAGCGCATTGTTAGATTGCATGTTACTTAAACTCCAAATACGTTTTCGAAGACCAACCTATAACAAATACCTTTAGAAAGTTATTTAAATATTCAAGCACATTCTCATGTATAAATTGTATTAGCTTTTCAATATCTTCTTGTTCTCTAAAGACAATATAATCGTCACAAATTATCACTAAACCCGTATTATCAGGATACTCTTTGCCAGATTTTCTCCTGGCTGCCTCAAGTATTCTTTGAAGTTCATTATCTACTACAACGCCATGCTCCAATGCTTCATTTTCTATTTCTACTGTTATACCTGTATGTTTTGTACCCTTCTTTGTGACCATGCCCAGTACGTTGGCATGACCTTTATTTTCTAAATGCAGCATTCTTAAATGAGCATCTTCACCTTCATGTGCTTGCGTTATTTCAAGATACTTTATGGGCGATTTCTTTAATCTCTTATCCTTAATCGTGGCGTCATAATTCTGATTGCCTACGTGTTGCTGGATAACTACATATCTACTACTTTTAAAGTAATTTTCACAAAATATCCCTAAAGGCAGCGTTTCTTCCGTTAGTTCTTTTGCGTAGCCTTCCCTGAAACGAATCGCATGCTTGCCTTCTTTAGTATTGCCTAGATATTCGATTTTTTGTTCCGCCCAGCATCTGATTTTGGCTGCTGTACGTGGTGTTTCAATTTCTTCTTTGGTTAAAAGCATATAGATTGTTTGCAATCTAACGACAGAATTCAGCGGTGGCGTTAGCCGTCCGCTGGAATGATTTGCTATGTAATTTATTCCTCATTTTTACTCTTTTTATTTGATTTTATATTGATGATATTACCCTCATCATCTAATTCAACATGATCATCATACCATTTATTCAACTCGTCATCTGTCATGCCATATGTTTCTTTATCATATAGATCATTGCTTATCTTTTCGAATATGTTTGCTTTTTTAAGATAATATGCTGCTTTTTCTGTATTTCCCAATAAACTATAAATATTGGCTAGTGATTCATATTCCAAAGAGCTTTCATGCTCACATTTTTTTTCAACATTTAAATTTATAGCGGTTTTATAAGTATCAATTGCTTCTTCATATTTACCTAATTCACTTAAAACAATAGCTTTCCCGCAATATACCTCATACAATTTGCTATCTTCAATTTTTTCTTGAGTCATCTCTTTCATATCTTTTTCATACTTGGGATCATTTAACATTCTATTATATACCTCTAATAAAACTCTCTCTTGTCTTATAGCTTTATCATATGTTTCTAATGCTAATTCATGATCATCTAAATTACTATATGCTTGTGCCATTAAATAATATGGGGTTTTCGTCTTATTCTCGTCAATTAACCCCAGTTTTTTACATAAATCAATAATTTTTCTGGAGTTTTCTTTATTATCTAAATTGTATATTGCTATTAACTCAATATACGAATCTATGTAATCAAATTTTTCAATAATATACTTATATAAATTGATTGCTTCATTTTGTTTGCCCATAAGTTGTAATACGCTTGCTTTATAATTATAAGCTTCAACATTATTTTCATTACTCCTGAGAATTTCATCTATTTTTTCTATGGCATCCTTATATTTATTTTTCTCTATTAATTCAGCTAATTTACCCAAAGCATGATCCGAAAGTGCGTTATTATCAACTTCGTTATTTAAAGTTTCTTTTTCTTTATCATATCCTAAAAGGTTCTTTAAACTCTCAATCATTACGGGGAGCATGCCTTTTTCCCAGGTTGCAAGTTCAATTTTAAGTCCCATATCTTCAAATATGCCAGTAATCATTACGGGAGAACTATCAAAATCATAATCTTCAGGAGGCTGATTATCTTTAGTCCATAAAATTAATTGTGAAAGATGGTAATGATATCGATCTGCATCAGCGCCGTTTCGCACGAGTTTTCCATAGTCAGACATTCTTTTATCAAAAATCTTTAGTATTTGCTTTGAATCTAACGCTTGGCTAAATAGTGCAATAAAATTATTAGCAAATGAAGTTGAAAGAGCTTCCCTCCGAGTCGGTTCGTTTTTGAAGAGCCATAGATCTATCCGAAAGAACATGTAACACCCGAGTTCAAAAAGAGAGCCGTCGCCAGAAAAGTGTTCACTTGCATCCATACCGAACTTCTTGAGGTCAGATGACTTATTCATTTTTAGATCGGTCTTACCAAACGAAGATAAACCATACATCAGTGCAGCAAAAAGATTGTCGGAAGAAATGTCATCTGAATGCCGTAATTCATATTTGCGTTTCTCAGCCCATGAGCGGACATATGATTTATCTTTTTTTCCAGAGCTACCAAATAGTTTTGATAAAATAACCAAGTCTTACTCCTTTTTACACATAACAATTAATATACCAACTTGGTATTTCCCGATTTTAGATGCAATCGTACTTTATTTTACATGGAATGAAAAGATGTAATACATCATAGAATCAAAACAATTGAGTTATTTCCAGTTGGCATTTCGTGATAATAAAGATTAGAAACTAAGTCGGTATAACATGAGAAAAAGGCAACAGCTAATGATGAACACCATTTGAAGTAATGCATCCCTTCCCAAAATAATGAGCGCTCAATTACAGAAAGGAAGAAACAAAAACCATAAGAATTCTCAGCAACAATCCTCCCTTTTTTCAAACGCAATAATCGCATGCTTTAATAATATAGAGATAGGCTTACCTGTCTTATCTTTCATCTCTGCCAATATCCTCATCTCATTGGAGGTCAACGCACTTGCTGGCCATGAATATCCTTTTCTGACTCCCACTATTTCTACTTTTTCTTTTGACATAATGGACACTCCCTTCTTTTATAAAAAAGTGTCCGCCACATCAATCATCATCAAAATGAGATCAACTTTTTCTTAATAGAATTTCCCAAGATGGAAATCCCAAAATGGTAAGCCTGAAAAGTTTTTCTAATACAGAAGCAATATAGATATATTTATATATACTTATTGATATATTAAAGGTCTATTTCAATATAGAAAAAGACTATAATTCTAAAGCAATCTGAACTCAGATACCACATATAATGATGTGCAACTACTGATAGAATAGTATTAAAGAAATAACAGATATTTAATCGACTCTATAATAAGTTTCAAAATATTTGATAGGCATCTCTATCTGATACAGTATAGGGGATAGTTTGTTTTATATTTTATTAGCTCCATGCCAGATTTTTGAATCGCTCGACCGACCGCCAGGTACGATCGCATCTGATGCGCTAACAAAAACGACACTTTTCTCAATAGAATAAAATCCTTGACGAATATTTTCATGAGGGGTATTCTCCCCATGTTTCATTAAGATTTTTCTATGGTAGCTTTATTACTCTGGCATATCTAAAAGGGAGTGATTATGGACTGACCGCTGAAAACCCTATTTCTCATAAAGAGAGGTGGGGTTTTGTTTTTTATTAACAATAACGTTCTTAAATACCTATGGATAAATTATTTTCTAATATAGAAATCGTAACCCTAGCAGCCTATCTCCTTGGCGGGGCATCTAGTTATATCGACACCGAAGATGTTGCTATGAAAGTCAACCAACTCGCACCCGGGAGATTTACCTGGCTGAAGTACAGAGATCAAATTAACATTGAGAAAGTTCGAACGAGTTTATCTGACGCAAAGAAAGTAAAGAACGGAACATATATTCTCGGAACGCATATTAAGGGCTGGCTCCTCAGTGAAAATGGACTTGAATTTTCTAAGCATCGAGTTGAAGATTTAGAGGGTGCAGATATATCTCGTGAGCCAATGAGCAAAAGCGAAAGGCTGTGGAAAAACCGCGAAAAAAAACGAATGCTCTCCAGTTATACTTACGAAGTTTTGAAAATAAACGGGATTGACCTTGTAACACCCCAAGAAGCTGAGGCGTTCTTCAGCATCAACGATTATGTTGTTGGCAAAGCAAGAGAAAGAAAGCTTATCAGAATTCTAAATACATTCGGCGACGACACAGACTTAGGCTGGGCCATTAAAGCCTTAGCAGGAAAGGTACGTAAAAAATGACTAACGAGACAAATATTGATAACGATCTTTTCGTTAGGAGCCACGTTCCTAGAGATCTTCTCCAAAGTGCAGCATTGTTCAAAACTGACAAATCGGTGATATGGGAATATGTCTCAAATGGGTTGCAATACGTCGACGAAGGGATAAACCCTATAGTTCATGTGACTATTGAAAGTAAAAAGAAAAGAATATCCATTGAAGACAATGGTCGAGGAATGAATTGGAAAGACCTTCAGAACTTTTTCATTATGCACGGCGAGAATATTGATCGTAAACTGGGAAGGCCCGGAAGAGGGCTATTTGGTACTGGCAAATCAGCAGCATTCGGTATTGCAGAGCGTTTAAGCATATCGACGGTTAGAAATAGAAAGCTTTCGAAAATTGAATTAACTCGCGGCAATATTCTAAAGATGAATTCAGAAGGTCCCATCCCTGTTGAGGTCTTGGAACGAGAAAAAGAGGTGGATCAACCGAATGGAACATTCATTGAAATTGAAAATATCCATCTGAAATCGTTTGATCAAGCAGGGATTATTCACTTTATTGAACGACAACTTGCGAGGTGGAAAAATGCCACTGTTTTTGTCAATAATCATGAGTGTGAGTTTGCCGAGCCCCCCTCGAGAACGCAGACCTTCTCTCCTGAAGAATCAATACAGAAAAAGATCGGAGATGTAACACTAATAATTAAAATAGCAGGCGCTCCACTGGATGAAGAATTTCGTGGAGTATCAATCTATTCTAATGGAATATGGTATGAAACTACATTGGCGGGTAACGAAGGGCGTGAAATGGCCCAATATATTTTTGGGGAAATTGAAGTCCCTAAATTGGATGAAGATACGTCGCCTATATCACCCTTTGATATTAGCCGTTCAATGAAACTCAATGCCAATAATGAAATTGTACAAACAATATACTCATTTATAGGGCAAAAAATCGATTTAGTCAGAAGACAACTTTTGGCAGAAGAAAAAGAACGGAAAGCGAGTGAAGATGCCAAAAAACTAGCTTCACATGCAGAAACCATTGCTGAGGTGATAAATAATGATTTTGATGAATTCCGCAAAAGACTTGCCAAAGTAAAAGCCAAAGTTGGCAAAGGATTCGACTATGGTCCGGAGATAAGCGGTGACTTAAATTCAGATGATTTACTTTTTGGATCTCAAGTACCAGCTGAGATTATTAACCCAATTGGTGATCTAGGCTCTCAGGGAGGCACTCGTGAAGGTGGCATTGAACCAAGAAATTTGAATCCCCAAGTCATCGGCGGAAATTCTAATGAAAGACAACAAGGTCGTTTTGGTGGTGGCAAGGAGGGGCATTCCTCTTCGCGTGGAGGATTTAATGTTGAGTTCAAAACAATGGGGGCGGAAGAGAGTCGGGCTATTTACACAAGAGAAGAACGCACTATCTATGTTAATCTAGATCATCCTCAACTTGTTGCAGCAAAAGGGAATAACAGTGTTGAGGATCCTCTCTTTCGAAAGATTTCCTATGAGGTAGCTTTTTCAGAATACGCCATAGCACTTGCCCATGAATTGGATGCTAGAGATGAATACATGGATCCCTCAGATCCCATTCTTGATATCCGAGAAACTATAAATAGAATTGCTCGAAAAGCTACCAGCCTCTTTGCAGTTTAATGGAAGAGAGCGACAGTTCAAAAAAGTAGGCAAGATTTGTGATATGAGCGAATCAGATGAAATTAATGTAGCTTTCACCAATCTTTTTTCTAGCATTCATCAATTAGGCCTACCAACCGAGTCATTACATTGTTTAAAATCTTCTAACGCAGAATTTGTGGGTGATTTAGTACAGAAAACAAGATCGGACTTAATAACAAATTATAATTTTAGGGAAAGGAACTTAATAGAGTTAGAAGCCTTATTAAGCAAGATAAACCTCCAATTAGGCATGTGTCTTCCAGAATGGGATGATCTAAAACGCACACATCATCCAGACAAACTTAAACAAAGCCTCAGAGAACAAATAAAAATTCAACCTTCCGGAATTTCTCAAAATAAGACAAGCAACATTGATAACCTTTGTCGCCGCATCAATAAACTTGATTTGTCGGTACGTGCAGTAAATTGCCTTTATAAATTAGGTATATCCAACATAGGAGATCTTATCCAAAAAACACAGCTTGAATTAATAAGAACACCGAATTTTGGGCGAAAATCACTGACCGAAATTGAACAGATGTTAAATGAAATGAATCTGTCGTTGGGAACAACAATACCCAATTGGAGAAATTTCTCAGAAGAAGACTTAAAAAATAAATTATCAGACCAATATGAAAAAAAGGAGACAGATTCAACCACAACGATTCTTGACCGAGAAATATATATTCGCTTGCTATTAGATATTGATGAAGTTGATTTTTCGGTCCGTGCAGCAAATTGGATGAAAAATGCAAATATAAAGTATGTGGGGGATCTTGTTACTTGTAAAACTAGCGCAATTTTGAGGATTAAAAACCTTGGTCGAAAGTCGATTGCTGAGATCCAAAATATACTAAAGGGTATGGAATTAGATTTGGGAATGAAAATTACGGATTGGCCACCCTCCAGTATTGAACAAGAAAGAGAGTTATATTCAAAAGAATTAGAAGGATTTAAAAAGCTCCAAATTGAAAAAACTTTTCAGAATGATATTTCGAGTGCAATGAACCTAGAAGATGAGGTTGCTCGCTTGATAGAGCTAGCGGGAAACCGTCGGAATCAAAATATTGTCGCAATGTATTATGGATTAGATGGTAAGGGTGGATGTACACTAGAAAAAGTTGGGCAGCAGACTGGAATAACCCGGGAACGTGTTCGTCAGATTGCAGAAAAGTTTCAGAAGAAGATTTTACGATATTACAACAATGAGATAGATTATTTCCCCAAGATTAATGAGGTATTGCAATTAATAAATGATTGCACACCATGCGTTGCTGAGAAAATAGAGGCCACGCTTTGCGAATCCGGTGCCACAAGGACCCAATTTCAAATTGAGGGTTTCACTCAGCTAATGCGGCTCATGAATCGACGTTTACCCTATTGCGTAGTTAGGTATAAAAAAACGCGCTTTGTTGTAAAACCTAATAAGGTAAATGTGCCTAAGAAAATTATATATATTGCACGACGCGCCGTTGAACACTGGGGTGTTGTGACAATTCCTGATATTGTTGCGCAGACAAAAGAAAAAACTGGGCAAACAATATCTTCTGAATTTGTCGTTTCGGTATTAACTGCGCAGAAAGAGTTTGTATGGCTTGATAAATCAACAGGTTGGTTCTGGCTCACCTCACGAACAAGAAACCGTTTATTAAACTATATTAAAAAAGTCCTTTCCGTATCTAGCAACATAGATGTGTCTTCACTACGTGCTGGAGTTGGCAGATCCCATAGAATGAAGGGTGTATCTCCGCCTCGTAGGGTGCTCATTGAACTCTGCCGTCAACTTACATGGTGTCGAGTAGAAAATAATTTAATTGTTGCTGACCCTCCTCTGAATTGGGAAGAGATATTAAAAGATGGGGTTATCGAATGGGCAATGTGTTCTATTTTAAAACAATATGGTCCTGTAATGAGAACAGATGATTTCGAAAAACATTGTAAGGAACTCGGGGTTAACCAGAATTCTTTTTTTGTATACCTGAGTTATTCTCCAATAATTGCTAAATATGGAAATGGTGTTTACGGACTTCGTGGGTCATATGTATCGCCAGGAATGATTGATTCACTTAAACCCATGAGAAAATCCCAGCAAGTGCTAATAGATTTTGGATGGACACCGGAAGGTGAAATCTGGCTTTTGTATAAGATATCTCAATCAATGATTAAAACTGGTGTTTTCAGCATTCCTGCCTCGATGAAAAACTATCTTCAAGGTGATTATATCTCCAAAGCCGCTGATGGTTCGGAGATTAGCAAACTAAAAATAGATGATTATAGAGGATGGAGTTTGTCTGCTTTTTTCCAACGGAGAGGTGGGGAACCAGAAGACTTTATGTCTTTAACATTCAACCTAAGTGATAGAACAACAAAAATATATATTGGTGATGAAGACTTAATTGATAGTTTTAAACCAATGTGACTTAAGTATACCTTTGTATTTGAAAGAGTGGGTATTGCCTATATCCGGTTTTGATTGAGTTCGGGAAAAGCCTACATCAATACAACCGACTTTATACTTTATTCATCAATCCATAAATTCGTGTAAACCTACTTTACAGCTTCCTTGAACGCCTTCCCTGCCTTGAACTTTACCAGATGCATTGACTTGACCTTGACCTCCTCACCTGTCTTTGGATTTCTCCCTTTCCTTGCCTTCCTTTTGACTGTCTTGAAAGTGCCAAATCCAGAAAGAAATACATTTTCCCTCTTCTTTAAAGTATTCTTGATAGTGCCAAAAAGAACCTCCACTGCCATAGCTGCTTCCTTCTTGGTACTGGTCACCTTTGCCACCTCATTTATCAAATCTCCCTTTTTCATGATTACACCTCCATACAAAATTTATTGGACTTCATCTTTGAGTTTTACAACCTTATTCCCTTCTAACAGCCTCCTCTTTGCGTCAAGCTGAACACTTGCATACCTAGTAACGCTTTCTCTTCTTGCATGGTCTGTGAGCATCTGAACCTCATCAATGCTATACCCTTTTTCATTTATATATTGTGAGCATGATGAGTGTTTCAAACCAGAGTACATTGGAATATCCTCTCCAACCTTCTCACAGCCCTTTTTCCAGAGATCAACCAAATAGTCATGCTGATAGTGATAGTGTTCTTCCTTCAGTTTTCCATGAGGATTTACAAAAAAGTATGGACTGTCAATCCTAATAGACATCTTCTGCATTATTTTATTAAACTCTGAATGGCATGGGATTATATGGATTTTATGAGTCTTTGTATGCTGGACCAGTTTTTTGTCAGAAAACGTCCTCCTGATGATGAAGGCATCCTGTTCTTTATCATAATCTATTCTATGTAATGCCATAGCCTCTGATGGCCTTCTCAGATGATATTTCAGCCACCAGAATATTGGCTGATGCTCCTCAGGAATAGCCTGAATGACTTTGATCTGTCTGGCCTCTGGAAGCCATTGAATGATAGGATCAATAATATTGTACTTGTTCTTCTCTGGAAATAATGGGATTGCTGGTATCCTGTTTGACTTGAATGCGTGTACCAGGCATCTCCTGAGGCAGTACATCACATTCATTTTCCCTTTTCCTCCCCTTTTAATACTGTTGAGAAGCTTGCATAGAACATCATACTGCAGTTCATGGATCTGATATGAATTCTTTGTGAACCAAGGAATGAGATGATTCTTTATAGAATTTTTATAATCTTTTGCTGTTGCTGGAGTCAGAGTTTTTATGGCTTCAGAGTACCATTCCCAGAGATATGGAATAAGGTCAGTCTTCATCCCACCTGTCCACTTTTCGATCCTGAAAGTACCATTATCAACCTCAGATTGCATGAGGGACAGGATTCTTTCAGCCATCTCCCTGCCACTCATGCTTGGAATCTGTCCATCCCTGCAGAGAAACCCCATATACCTGCTGATAGTATAGAGCTTCCCCTTTTCAGACCATGCCACATAATAATATTTATACTTACTATGCTGTTGGATTGAACCTTTCATACACAGACCCCTATTCACATTATTGGGACTGCTATTTGATTGGTTTAATAAGATCAACAGAATCTATCTCCTCCATTATATCTTTTTGTAGTCATGCATTATTATGGCTGACTACAGTATTAGGATCCGTTTTCTTATGGAGATTAAGACTGGCTTTCTTTTTCTGCTCCTCTGACATCTTCCTCATGACCTGTTTGGCTCCCTTTCTGAAAGGCATGAAGGGGTAGAGTGGGCAGTCTTTTATTCCACAGTCAACCTTTCCGTCCGCATACATATTCATGCACTCGTAGCATTTGGCGAGAGCAGCCCCCCTGATGGTGGTGGTCTCCCCATTTAAATATTTCAACAGATGCATCTTGCCCTTTGCCGATTTCCCGTTTCTTTTCAATTCTTTGTACGTCATAATTTTTCACCTTTCTTGTTGTTATTTTGGGTTGATTGTAGCTGGAGCGTGCACAAGGAACGCTCCAAAGCTATCCTGATAATGTCGGTGGAGGCAGATGAGATTAAATCCTAGCCCATCCCCTCCACTGACCGATATAACGGTAGATTACAGCGCCAGACGGTTACTTCCTGCCTCGTCCAACTCAGCCCAGATCCTGCTTAGAACCTCCCGCCTTTCGTCCACGATAATATCGAAACTAATATCGTATGAACCATAGGCCTTATCATTGTAATTTCCCTCTCCTTGAAGCTCCCCCATAAAGTCTGCTGTGATCAGCACCGAAGAGAGCGAAGGGGTATCTTGGAGCAAAATAGTCTCGTATGTTTCACTCATAATAGGGTCTCCCGTGGTATCTTTTATGAAAATTGATGTTTCCACAGTAGAATGCCAACACTTTTCAGCCGCTATAAGGTCTTCGGGTGATAAGAACTTATTATTTTTCTTGTGACCGATAGCGAGCAGGTTAAGGTAAGGGCGGGGCTCAGGGTTAAATATTCCCTCGCACCCTACTGATATGGATGCCGTTTCAAACAACTTCTTCTGCCATTTCCTGATCAGTACAGGTGCCGTGAAAGCATCGCACTGAACGGGAAGAAACATATAGCAGTGCAACCCCCAAGCTTTTTTGATTAACATGTCTGTGATAGCGTCTCTTTTTCTTCCATCGAGGATTGTTAATTGCATCATTCCTCCTCTTTGACTCGACTTTTTTTCCTCCATAATGTTATTAATTTCTGTCATCTCTTTATTTCCTTTCATCTTTTTCATAATATTAATTTGTCGAATTTACCTTCATAGTCAAAACTTCTTTTCCTGATTTTCTGTTCTGGCTTCCCTTTGGCTATGTCATAATATCACCCCCATTTCTTTGTAATTATTTAATTTTCTTACGTTCCAAGAGCTTCTTGTTATAGGGACTTATCATTTCCGATAAGCCTGACGGATTGTTCTTATCCGCTATGTAACGATAAACGTTCTCCCGGTTGTTCGTGATCGGCTTTATGACAGCCCGCTGTCTTGCGATTTCCGACCAATACTT
>Ga0307992_1001334_pt1 | contig 14676 bp, 24 predicted proteins | sample EllFjometagen133_FD_203162 | JGI IMG/M metagenome (GOLD analysis project Ga0307992, IMG submission 203162) | Marine microbial communities from Ellis Fjord, Antarctic Ocean - #133 | ecosystem: Environmental > Aquatic > Marine > Unclassified | place: Southern Ocean | collected 2014-10-08
TTTAGTTGCCTTGTTTTTTAGCTTCTTACTCCCTTACCACCTGAATTTTTGTGGAATTTTCATCAGTAAGTTGGCCACGTAGGCGCTGCTTGGTGAGGCCGCGAACAGCTCACCGATCTTAACCTTAACAGCCTCGATGTCTTCTTCGTCCATCTTGTGCTGATAATGGAGCAGCAGGGCGTTGACCAAGTCTTGTGATATTCCGTAGAGCTCGTCGAAGTCTCCCCAGATTTGTTTTGCTTGCAGATCTGTGATGACTCCTTCTTCATTCTCGTTTTCTACTCTGCGCTGTTCCTCGAGACCTTTCTTACCTTCTTCCTCCATGAGAGTCTTCATACTCTCGAGAGCCGACAAAATGATTTTGCGGTAACGCATGGTGTCCCTCCAGAGACAGTTGTTGTATGTCTAAAATATAACAGAGAGAGAGTTAAATGTCAAGCTTTTCTAGGTAATAGGTTTATTAGGTTTTAGGTTGTTGTCTTTATGTGTTTAGGTCGTAGACCGCATGTTTATTTGTTTAAATGTACCCACAATCTATCCCCACCACGCCTCTTGACTTAAAATATAAAACAGTGTATAATGATGGAGCGTTAAATATACGCATATTTTTAATAATATATTTGGCTAAATATAGCCAAAAAATAGAGTAAAACCGCTGGATTACAAAACTACTGCGACCACTCGCGAGTAGTGCGGGGAACATTAACACGTATGGCAGACTTTGATAGATCAAAGCCACACGTAAATGTAGGTACTATTGGTCACGTAGATCATGGTAAAACTACTTTGACAGCTGCTATCCTAAAGGTAGCCGCTTCAAAAGGTTTGATTGCTCAAACCAAGGGTGTTGACGAAATCGACGCTGCTCCAGAAGAAAAAGCTCGTGGTATTACCATCGCGACTGCTCATGTGGAGTATGAAACCGATGCTCGTCATTATGCTCACGTTGATTGTCCAGGACATGCTGATTATGTAAAAAACATGATTACAGGTGCTGCTCAAATGGACGGTGCTATCCTAGTTGTTTCAGCCGCTGACGGCCCAATGCCTCAGACACGTGAACATATCCTTTTGGCCCGCCAAGTAGGTGTACCTTATATTATTGTATTTTTGAATAAAATTGATCAAGTTTCTGATCCAGAGCTTATTGATCTTGTAGAAGAAGAAGTAAAAGATCTTCTAAAGAAATATGATTTCCCAGGAGATACTACTCCTATTATCCGTGGTTCAGCTTTGAAAGCTGTAGAAAATCCAGAAGATGATGCTAACTCTCAACCTATAATGGACTTGCTAAAAGCATTGGATGAATATATTCCACAACCAGAACGTGATCTTGATAAAGATTTCATGATGCCAATTGAAGATGTATTTTCAATTGAAGGTCGTGGTACAGTAGTGACTGGTAAAATTGAACGTGGTATTGTACTTACTGGTGATGAAGTAGAGATGGTAGGTATGGGAAGTGAAGTTAGTAAAACAACTGTTACTGGTATAGAGATGTTTAATAAGAGTTTACAACGTGGTGAAGCTGGCGATAATGCTGGAGTTTTGCTTCGTGGTACTAAGAAAGATGAAGTACAACGTGGTCAAGTTTTAGCTAAACCAGGTACAATTAAGCCTCATACTGAATTTGAAGCAGAAGTTTATGCTTTAACTAAAGAAGAGGGTGGGCGTCATAAACCATTTTTTAATGGTTATAAGCCACAATTTTACATCCGTACTACTGATGTAACTGGTGAAGTTACATTACCAGAAGGAACAGAAATGGTAATGCCAGGGGATACTGTTAACTTAAAAATTAAGTTAATTGTACCTTGTGCTTTAGAAGATAAGATGCGTTTTGCTGTCCGTGAGGGTGGTAGAACTGTAGCTTCTGGTGTAGTAACTAAGATTATCAATTAAATTTAAAAGCTGAGGGGTTCAATTTGAATCCCTCTTAGCTTTTTTCTAAGTTCTTTTATAAATATGACAACAGACAACGCAACTAAAACTAAGGTAGAAGAAAAAAAAGAAGAAGTAAAACAAAAAGTTAGAATAAAAATTAGAGCTTACGATAACAAAATTATTGACAAAGCTACTAAGACTATTATTGATACAGCTGAACGTAATAATGCTAAAGTTGTAGGTCCAGTACCTTTGCCAACTGAGAAAAGCAAATTCAGTGTAGGTCGTTCTACTTTTGTACATAAGACCTCTTCAGAACAGTATGAAATGCGTACTCACAAGCGTTTGATTGATATTGTAAACCCTAATCCAAAAGCAATTGATGCTTTGATGAATTTGAATTTACCTAGTGGTGTTGATATTGAGATCAAGATGAGTTAGTCAGTGTGGTAAGTGTGGATAAAGTGTTGATTTTAGGCCTTGACAATAAGTTCTATTTGCGTTAAAATAGTGCCGTTACATATATTACATATCTAACAGTGAGTCAGATAAGATTTCTTTACCCAGTTAAGCAAAATTGTTTAACAGGATTTTACTAGAAAAAACATCTGTACGAGCAGGTAGATATATTAAGAGGTGCAAAATATCTAAATAAATTTAAAGCCATTAAAACCTATTAAACAGGATTTAAAGGCTAGAGGCGAGAATTACTTTGATTACCAAAAGGTAAACCCAACATTATAAAAAATATTGGGTAAAAGTATTTGACGCTTCTAGTTTTTTGTTAAAAAAAGACCAGAGAATAAAATAAGACATTATGAAATTCATAGTTGGAAGAAAACTCGATATGACTCAGGTGTTTGGTGCTGACGGATTAGTCGTGCCAGTCACTCGTGTAGAGACCAACCCTTGTGTTGTTACACAAGTAAAGAATAAACAAAAAGATGGATTAGATTCCATCCAAGTTGGCTATGGAAAACAAAAGTTTTTTAGAATAAATAAACCTACCAAAGGACATCTAAAAGATATAAAATGGGATGACACTGTAACAGTGAGAGGTATGGTAGATTTTAAAATAGAAGAAGGTTCCAAATTAGAAAAAGGTCATGTTATTACTATTGATGCTTTTAAACAAGGTGAAAAAGTTCAAGTAATAGGCAAATCTAAAGGTAGGGGTTTTCAAGGTGTAGTAAAGAGACATGGTTTTCATGGTTCTCCTGCTAGTCATGGTCATAAAGATCAGTTACGTATGCCTGGTTCTATTGGTGCTACTGATGCTGCTAGAGTTTTTAAAGGTACTCGTATGGGTGGTCATATGGGAGATGATAAAGTTACTGTAAAGAATTTGGAAATTGTTGAAATAAGACCAGAGGAAAATATTCTTTTTATAAAAGGGGCTGTTCCTGGAGCAAGAAATGGAATTTTGTTTATTTCTACAGCAGAAAGTAATTTTGAAGTAGAAAATTTGAAAAACATGTTGAAGAAGGATACTGAAAAAAAGGAAGAAATTGAAGTTCTCGAAGAGAAAGTTGAGGAAGTAAAAGAAGAAGTTTCAATAGAAGAAAAAACTGAAGAAGTTAAAGAAGAATCCGCTTCCGCTAAAGCTATGGCGGACAAGGAAGAAAAAGCCAATTAATTATAGTATTATGCCAAAAGTTAAGTTATACAACAACCAAGGAAAAGAGACAGGAACTATTGATTTGAATGTAGATATTTTTGGTGTAGAAGTAAAAAAGTCTGTTGTTCATCAAGTGTATACTGCTCTTACAGCTAACGCACGTGAACCTTGGGCACATACTAAGAATAAAGGAGAAGTGCGTGGTGGTGGTCGTAAGCCTTGGAAGCAAAAAGGTACTGGTCGTGCTCGTCACGGTTCTATTCGTTCACCTCTTTGGGTGGGTGGTGGTGTAACTTTTGGTCCGCTTAAGACAAGAAATTATAAGCAAAAAATTAATAAAAAAATGAATCAATTAGCAGTAAAGATGTGTCTTTCTGATAAAGCTGCTAGTGAAAAATTTGTTGTTTTGGAAGATATGCCTACCAATGGTAAGGCCAAAGAAGTTGCAAAACTTAGAGAAGCTTTGCCAGGTATGGGAAGAACTACAATATTTTTAACTCCAAAAGTAGATGAAAAGGTAAACTTAGCTACTCGTAATATAGTAAAGTTTGATATGCAACAGGCAAAAGATGTTAACGTTGTAGATTTGTTAAATCATCAATATGTTGTTGTTACAAAAAAAGGTTTAGAAATTTTAGAAAAACGTTTCAAATAATTATTATATGGGATTACTTGGTAAATTGAAAATCAAAAAAGAAGATAAAGTAAAGGATGTTAAGTCTGTATCTTCTGTTGTAAAAGAAGATGAAAAAAAAGTTGTCTCAAAAGAATCAGAAGATAAAGTTGTTACCAACCCACCTGTGGATGGGGTCCCTGCCAAAGGCGGAAAAAAAACGACAAAGAAATCTAATAAGTATGATACTGGAAAAGTTTTGATAAGACCTTTTATTAGTGAAAAAGCAGCTATTGCTGAGACAAATGGTGTTTATACTTTTGTAGTAGTAGACACAGCTACCAAGATTGAAATAAGAAACGCAGTAAAGCAAGTTTATGGAGTAGAGCCAAAAAAGGTTCGAGTAATGAATATGGAAGGAAAAGCAAAGCGTTATGGTAGGAATCGTGGTAGACGCAGTGATTGGAAAAAGGCTATTGTTACTTTGTCAAAAGGGCAGAACATAAGCATTCACGAAGGAGTTTAAATAATATACAAAATATACCCAGAGGGCACCCCTCTTCGGGGACAAAAATTACAAAAATACGAACAATAATAAAGTATGGCAGTAAAAGTTTACAAACCAACTACTCCAGGAAGACGCAAATCAAGTGTGCAAGATTTTTCTGATATTACAAAAAAACGTCCTGAAAAATCATTACTAGCTCCTATGAAAAGTAAGGCTGGTCGTAATAATCAAGGAAAGATTACTGTTAGACATCGTGGTGGTGGTGTAAAAAAATTATACAGAGTAGTAGATTTTAAGCGCCATGATTTAGATGTTGAATTTGAAGTAAAAACAATTGAATACGATCCAAATAGAAATGCTCGTATCATGATGGTACAGAGTGAAGCAGGTAAAAAAGCTTACTATCTAGCTCCACAAGGAATAGAGGTGGGTCAAAAAATAGTTTGTAGCAAAGAAGGTGTAGAGGCTATCACTGGTAATCGTATGCCTTTGGAAAAAATTCCTGTTGGTTTATTTGTTTACAATATAGAGATTACTCCTGGAAAAGGTGGTCAAATCGTTCGTGGTGCCGGTAATGGAGCTCAACTTCGAGTAATTGAAGGAAAGTATGCTCAAATGAAATTGCCTTCAGGTGAAGTTAGATTAATACAAAAAGAATCTTTTGCCACTGTTGGTATGGTAAGTAATCCAGATTATCGTTTGATCAGATGGGGTAAGGCCGGTAGAAGAAGAATGTTAGGCTGGAGACCAATTGTAAAAGGTAAAAATATGAACCCAGTAGATCATCCACATGGTGGTGGTGAGGGACATAGTCCGATTGGTTTAAGAGGTGGTCCTAAAACTAAGTGGGGTAAAAAGGCTATGGGTGTAAAGACACGTAAACAAGGTAAATGGAGTGATAAATTTGTTGTAAAGGGAAGAAAAAGTAAAAAAAGATAAAAAATAATAAATTATAAAAAGTTAATCTTTAATTATGTCACGTAGTTTGAAAAAAGGACCTTATATAGATGAGAAATTAGCAAAAAAGGTCTCAAAAGCAAAAGAAAATAATGATAGCAAGTCAATTAAGACTTGGGCTAGAGCTTCTACTATTGTTCCAGAAATGGTTGGGATGACATTTTTAGTGCATAATGGAAAAGATTTTATAAATGTTTTTGTAGAAGAAAATATGGTAGGCCACAAGTTGGGTGAGTTTTCTCCAACCAAGAAATTTGTTGGTCATGGTGGTAAGATGGCCAAACAACAATCTAAATAATAATCTATATGGAAAAAGCAAGAGCAGTTGCAAAATTAAAACATCTAAGAATAGCACCGCGTAAAGTACGTTTGGTAATTGGTCTTATTCGTGGTTTAAAAGTAGAGGATGCTGTTGTTCAATTAGAGATTTCCAAAAAATCAGCAGCTCGTCCAGTACTAAAATTGTTAAATTCAGCTGTTGCTAATGCAAAACACAATCATGATTTAAAAATTGACACTCTAGTAATCAAAGAAGCTATGGTGGATGAGGGTGCTACATTGCACCGTTGGATGCCACGTGCTATGGGTAGAGCTACTCCTCTTCGTAAGAGAAGTTCTCACATAACTTTGATTTTAGAGGGAGAAGTAGATGAAAAGAAAGTCAAGAAAGATAAAAAGGTTAAAAAAACGGAAGAAACTAAAAAAGAAACTAAAAAAGTAACTGAAGTAAAAAAAGAAGACAAAGATAATAAATAATTTGTTACTATGGGTCATAAAGTCCATCCAAAAATTCACAGAACACAAGTAATTTATACTTGGGATTCCAAATGGTTCTCAAAAAAGAATTACGCTGTTTTTGCTGAAAATGATATAAAAATCCGTGAGTTTTTGGTAAAAAAATTCAAAGATGCAAATATCGATGCTATTAGTGTAGAACGTGGTGCAAAAGACATGACTATTACTATTTTGGCAGCAAAGCCAGGTTTTATAATTGGTCGTGGTGGTAAAGGTATTGATGAAGTTAGAAAAGAAATTGAAAGAAAGTTTTTAAAAATGTCTTTTAAAGTTAAATTAAATGTAAGAGAGGTAAAATCTCCAGCATTGTCTGCTGCTGTTATTGCTCAAACCATTGCTAGTGATATTGAACGTCGTATTCCTTTTCGTAGAGTAATGAAGCAGAGTAGAGATAGAGTAATGAAGGCTGGAGCAAAGGGTATAAAAATTATGTTGTCCGGACGTTTAAATGGTGTAGAAATTGCTCGTCAAGAAACTTTGTCAGCTGGAAAAGTACCACTTATTACCTTACGTAGTGATGTAGATTACTTTTTTGTAGAGGCTCACACTATTTATGGTGTGATCGGAATTAAAGTTTGGGTATATCATGGTGAAGTTTTTGGTAGAAAAGATAAATTTGCAGTTGTAGAAGAAGTAAGTAAAAAAGGAAATCAAGAAAACCAAAGAAGAGATAAAAATAATTTTGTTAAGCAAAAGTAATTATGCTGTTACCAAAGAAAGTAAAACACAGAAAATGGCACAAGCCTCGTAGAGGAAATAAAGGTGTTGCCACTAGAACAAATACGGTTGCTTTTGGTAGTTACGGTCTAGTTGCTGAAACTTATAGTTGGGTTACATCTAGACAACTTGAAGCCGGACGTAGAGTTTTAACTAGATATGTTAGGCGTGGTGGAAAGGTGTGGATTCGTGTTTTTCCAGATCGTCCTGTGACCAAAAAAGGTAGTGAAGTTCCTATGGGTGGTGGTAAAGGTGCACCTGACCATTATGTGGTCACGGTAAAACCAGGTACAGTTTTGTTTGAGATGGAAGGTGTCACAGAAGAAAAAGCAAAAGAAGCCTTAATTTTTTGTTCTCACAAATTGCCAGTAAAGGCTAGATTTGTAAAAAAAGTTTAATAATATGGATATTCAAGATTTGAAAAATAAAAGCATAAGAGAGTTACATGAACTTTTGGCTGAAAAGCGTAATGATTTGCGTGAGCTTAGGTTCAAAGTGAGTGAAAAACAGCTGAAGAATGTTTCTGAAATAAAAAAAGTTAGAAAGACAATTGCACAGATTCTTACCATAATTAAGGCTGGTAATAAAAAGGAGCAAAAATAATTTAAATTATTATGAGTGAAGAAAAGAAAGAATATAATACAGTCTCGCCTACGGACGAGATCCCTGCCAAAGGCGGGACTAAAAAGGTACTTAATCGTCGTTTTGAAGGTGAGGTTGTTAGCGTTGCAGAAAATAAGACAATACATGTTTTGGTTGCAAGCATTAAAATGCATCCAAAATATCGTAAACAATATACTACAACTAGAAAATATCCTGTACATGATGAAAAGAATCAGGCTGAAGTAGGGGATAAAGTTGTTTTCGAAGGTTGCCGTCCATTTAGTAAGACTAAGAGATGGCGTTTAGTAAAAATAGTTAAATAATTTTTTTCAAAAAGTAACTGATATGATTCAGCATAGATCAATGTTAAAAGTAGCAGATAATAGCGGTGCCAAAAAGCTCCAGTGTATTAGAGTTTTGGGCGGTTACAAAAAAAGATTTGCTAGAATTGGTGATGTTATTACCTGCGCAGTAAAGGAAGCGGCTCCACGCGCTGCTATAAAGAAAGGTGATGTGATTCACGCTGTTATTGTAAGACAAAGAAAAGAAATGCGTCGTAAAGATGGTTCATATATTCGTTTTGATGAAAATGCAGCCGTTGTTATTGATAGAGAAAATAAAGAACCAAAGTCTACACGTATTTTTGGCCCAGTAGCAAGAGAGCTTAGGGTTAAGGGTTTTCAAAAGATTGTTTCTCTAGCTCCTGAGGTATTATAAATAATGCGATGCAAATATACGAATGCATGCTAATTATACGAATAAATAAAGAGGTATGAAAATAAAAACAGGCGACAAAGTAAAAATATTGACTGGTAAAGACAAGAATAAGACTGGTAAGGTCATTCAGATTTTGCATGACAAAAAAACTACTCAGACTTTTGTTGTTGTTGAGGATGTAAATGTATTGAAAAAACACATGAAAGCTCGTCGTCAGGGTGAAAAAGGTCAGATTATTGAATTACCAGCTCCATTAAATATTAGCAACGTAATGTTGATTGATCCAAAGAGTGGTAAACCAAGTAGAGTAGGCTACAAGACTGAAGGTAAAGAAAAAAAACGTGTAGCAAAAAAGAGTGGTGAATTTTTAAACTAAATTTTTTCTAAGAAAAGCAAATAAATAATATGGAGTCAAGATTGAAAAAACAATATAAAGAACAAGTAGTCCCAGCTTTGAAAGAACAGTTTGGCTACAAAAATATAATGCAAGTACCAGAATTGAAAAAGGTTGTACTTAATGTTGGGTATGGACGTCATTTAAAAGATGCTAGTTTTATAGAAAATGTAGAAAAGACTTTGCGTTCTATTACAGGGCAGAGTCCAGTACATAACAAGGCTAAGAAATCCATTTCAAATTTTAAGATTAGAGAGGGTATGAAGATTGGTATTTCTGTAACATTACGTGGTCAAAAAATGTATGATTTTATTGATAAGTTAATCTCTGTTACTTTGCCTCGTGTAAGAGATTTCCGTGGTATTAGTGCTAAGAGTTTTGATAAAACAGGTAATTTTACCTTAGGTTTCAAAGAGCATATTGCTTTTCCAGAAATTAAGGGTGATTCTATTGAAAAGATCCATGGTTTAGAAGTTGTAATTAATACTAGTGCAAACACAAAAGAAGAAGGACAAGCACTTTTAGAAAAGTTAGGCTTTCCATTCAAGAAATAAATAAATTAAATATGGCAACTAAAGCACAAATAGCAAAATCAAGTCGTAAGCCAAAGTTTAGCACCAGAACTGTAAAACGTTGCTGGAAATGTGGCCGTGAACGTGGATATATAAGAAAATTTGGTCTTTGTCGTATTTGTTTTAGAGAATTAGCCAACGATGGCAAGTTGCCTGGCATTCGTAAATCAAGCTGGTAAATTTTTAAATAAACTATAAAATAATATAATTATTGTAAATTATGATGACTGATCCAATTGCTGATATGCTAACTCGCATTAGAAATGCCCAAATGTCAAGAAGGGGCAATGTTGAGATACCTTTTTCAAAATTGAAAAAAAATATTGCCGATATCTTGAATAAAGAAGGTTATGTTGGTAATGTAGAAGAAGTAGATGCTGAGCCAGTAAAAAAATTGGTATTAGGTTTGAAGTATAATAATAAACAATCTGCAATACGTTCTATAAAAAGAGAAAGTAAACCAGGTCGTAGAGTATATTGCAAGGCAGATGATATGCCAAAAGTTTTGAATAATTATGGTGTAGCTATTGTCTCTACCTCTGGTGGCCTTATGACCAATAAAGAAGCTCGTAAAAAAGGCGTTGGTGGAGAAATTATTTGTTCTATTTACTAAAGATTTTTATAGATTAATAAAAATGTATGTCACGTATAGGAAAACAAAAAATTGAAATACCTGAAGGTGTAACTATTGAAGTAAAAGATGGTGCTGTTAAGGTAAAAGGATTAAAAGGGGAGTTAATTCGTAAGCTGAATAATTTAGTTAATGTTGAGGTACAAGATGGAGAAGTAAAGGTAACCGTGGCAAATCCTGAAGAAAAAAAAGAAAGAGCATTGTGGGGTACTTTTAGTGCTCATGTTATAAATATGATAAAAGGTGTAACTGAAGAATTTACTAAAGAATTAGAAGTAAATGGTGTTGGTTATAAAGTTTCAATGCAGGGTGTTGATTTAAAAATAGAAGTAGGTTATTCACATCCGGTTATTTATAAAACACCAGAAGGAGTTATTATTTCCACTGAGAAGAATAGAATAAAAGTTAGTGGTGTTGATATAGAATTGGTTGGTAGAGTAGCTGCTGAGATTAGAAAAGTTCGTAAACCAGAACCTTATAAAGGAAAAGGTATTAAATACGTTGATGAAGTAATCAGACGTAAAGCAGGTAAGGCTGCCAAAGCTGCTGCTTAAAGTTTTGAATAAATATGAATAAAAATAATACTACAAGACGAGAAAAAAGAGCAAGAAGAAGAGTCAAAGTAAGGGCTAAGATTTCTGGTACAACTGAAAGACCTAGACTTGCCGTACATCGCAGTTTGTTAAATATTTTTGCTCAATTGATTGATGATACTACAGGAAAAACTCTGTTATCTGTACATGGCAAAAAAATTGATACAAAAGCAGATGTAGGTGAAAGAAAAGGTAAAACAGCCGTTGCTTATTTAGTTGGTAAAGAATTAGCTGAACAAGCAAAGACTAAAAAGATTGTAAAAGTAGTTTTTGATAGAGCTGGCTTTCAGTATCATGGTAGAGTGAAGGCATTGGCTGATGGTGCTCGTGAAGGTGGTTTGGAATTTTAATATAATTTAGAAATTATCAAAGTTATATGGCATTTAGAGGAAAATCAAAATTTAAAAAAGAAAAACCTGAGTTTGATCAGCAGATTGTAGATTTGGCTCGTGTTACTCGTGTTACAAAAGGTGGTAAGCAATTAAGCTTTCGTGCTTTGGTTGTGATTGGTGACAGAAAAGGCCGAGTAGGTTATGGAGTTGACAAAGGTAAAGACGTTCAAATAGCTGTAGAAAAAGCTGTTAATCAAGCTAAGAAGAGCATGATTACTATTCCTCTATTTAAAGGAACTGTACCTCATAGAACAGAAGGTAAGTATAAAGCTGGTAAAGTAATGATTAAACCAGCTCCTATGGGTTCTGGTATTATTGCTGGTGGTGCGGTTAGAGTAGTACTAGAATTAGGTGGTGTACCAAATGCTTCTGCTAAAATTATGGGTAAGACTGGTAATAAGATGAATAATGTAAAGGCAACTTTTGTGGCTTTACAATCTTTTAAAGTAAAGGTTCAACCCAAAAAAGAAGTAAAGAAAGAAGAAGAAAAGAAGGATATTAAAGTTAAGAAAGTTGAGGATAAGAAGAAGGCTGTAGTAAAAGAAGAAGGTAAGAAATAATTAGTAATTAGTAATTAGTAATTACTAATTGCCATTTACTTTTTTCTAGAATTTAACAACTTTGTATTAAGAATATAAGAACAAGGTAAGAAAAAATAATATGGTACTAACTCCAAGTACAATCAAATCAGCAAATAAATCTCGTAGAAAATCCAAAAGACTTGGGCGTGGTAATGCTTCTGGAAAGGGTACTTACTCTGCTCGTGGTCTAAAAGGTCAGAGATCTCGTTCAGGTGGTAAGAGTGGTGGTCAAAAACGAGGGTTTAAAGCATCTTTGCAAAAAATTCCTAAACTTCGTGGTTTTAAAAGCCCTAATCCAAGAAAAGAAACTGTTACTTTGGATATTTTGGAAAAGTTTGCTAATGAAAAACAAATTGTTAATCCAGCTTTTTTGACAAAAGTTGGAATTATTAGTACACCAAAAAATGGAGTAAAGATTGTTGCTAGAGGTGAGTTAAAAAAGAAATTGAAAATTGAGGGTTGTATGGCTAGTAAAAATGCGATAGAATTGATAGAGAAGGCTGGTGGTAGTGTTAAATTCTAAATAAAAATTACTGATTACTGATAATCCTGATTTACGGATAGGTCATAGGATTATTGATTATCCGAGTCAATGGGTAAATGGCATCAGTAAATCAGGATTATCCGTAAATCTGTAATATTATGTGGGAAAAAATTAGAAAAATTTGGAAAATAAAAAGTTTAAGAAAAAGTATCCTCTTCGTTTTGGGGATGCTTGTTATTTTTAGATTGGCTGCTCATATTCCGATTCCTGGTGTAGACACAGAGGCTTTGAGTCAATTTTTGGCTGGTAACCAGATCTTGGGATTGTTAAATGTATTTTCTGGTGGTACTATGGAAAATTTTTCTATAGTTATGCTTGGTATTGCTCCATATATTACAGCTTCTATTATCTTCCAGCTTTTGACAATGGTAGTACCTCAATTAGAGGAATTATCAAAAGAAGGTGAAGCAGGTCAGCAAAAAATAAATATGTACACACGATTGTCTACTGTGCCTTTGGCTTTTTTGCAGGCTTTTGCTATGATTCAGCTTTTGACCCAGTCACAAAATCAAATTATTCCAGATTTAAACACATACAAACTTATTACAATCATGCTGACAATTACAGCTGGTACAGTATTTCTAATGTGGATAGGAGAACTTATTACTGAAAAAAATATTGGAAATGGAATTTCACTCTTGATTTTTGCTGGTATAGTATCTTCTTTACCAGGCGTAGTACAAAGAGCTGTTTTGAATTATACTTCATCAGATTTGTATACTTATGGATTGTTTATTGCTATTGCCATTGCAACTGTTATAGGTGTAGTTATTATAAGTGAAGGACAGAGAAATATTCCAGTTAGTTATGCTAAACAAATTAGAGGCAACAAGACGTATGGTGGTAGTAGTACTCATTTGCCATTGCGTGTGAATATGGCTGGTGTTATTCCAATTATCTTTGCTATTTCAGTAATTTTATTTCCTCCGATGATTGCTCAGTTTTTTGTAAATGGTGGAGGTTGGTTCGCCACTTTTTCACAAGGTGTTGTTAGTTTGTTTAACAATCAGTTATTTTATGGAGCAACATATTTTATATTAGTATTTGGTTTTACATATTTTTATACTGCTGTTATTTTTCATCCTCAAAAGATTGCTGAGAATTTACAGCGCCAAGGTGGTTTTATTCCTGGTATTCGTCCAGGTAAACAGACAGAAGAATATCTTGGTCATACTATGAGTAGAATAATCTTTATTGGCGCTTCATTTTTGGCTCTTATTGCTGTATTACCGCTTCTTCTTAGAGCTGTTACAGGTACTCAGTCATTGGTAATCGGTGGTACTTCACTTTTGATTGTAGTATCAGTTGCTATTGAGACTGCCAAGCAGATTGATGCTCAGATAGAGGTGCATGAGTATGACCGCATGTAATAGCATTTAAATATGTAAATATTTAAACATATAAACACAGAGACAACCACCGAGAGGTGGTTTTTTGTTTTGTATACTCTTGTCAATACCCCCTCTATTTGCTATACTAAAATCGCTTAAATAAGCTAAATAAAAAATTATATGGGGTTATTTGGATTTACAAGTAAATATTCAAAAACAGAACATCAACTTTCAGCTCAGAAAATAAAAGAGCTAGTTTCGCGTTATAAAGTGCAGAGTTTGGATTCTACTGAAGAAGTTTTGGCAGAAGAAATTATCATTGCCCGTCGACGTGGTGATGGCAAGATTTCTTTGTTTCAAATTTATGAAGTATTGACAAAGTTGAAAAATCAGAATAAGATTAGTCAGGTGGACAGAGATGGTTTGATGAGGGTGTTTAAAGAATATTTTGGTGATTAAGCAGTTATTTATTTTACAAAATATTCTTTCGTTTCCCTCCCCCTATGAGGGGGAGGTTAGGAGGGGGTTAAATCGGAGGCAGTAATTTTTTTTATTAATACTTTTAGTTAGAACAAAGTTATCAACTTCGAATAACCCCACCCTAGCCCTCCCCTCATAGGGGAGGGGAGACAATTTAGTCAATAACGTAAGAAAATTATGAAACGTATAATTATCCTAATGGGTGTCCCTGGCTCAGGAAAGGGAACTCAAGCTAGAAAATTGGTAGCCAAATATAATTATGGTCAGATATCGACTGGCGATCTTTTGCGTGCATTAGAAAAGGATGAAAATGCAGATGAGCAAGACAAGCAAAAACTGGCTGACATGAAGGCTGGAAAATTAGTTTCAGATGATTTGATTTATAAGTTAGTTTTTGTTGAGATGGACAAATATTTAGATGATGATCAGGGTATTATTCTAGACGGGGCAATTCGCAATCTAGAGCAGGCAAAAAAATATCAAGAATATTTTGAGGGTAAGGGGTTAGTTGGTGAAGTTGTGGTAATTGAGGTCACTTTGACTGATGATACTAGTTTTAAACGTCTCACCAGACGCAAAATTTGCTCCTCCTGTGGTTTTATTTTACCTTATTCACCCGATAACCCTTCGACAAGCTCAGGGCAGGTGAAAAAAGCAAAGTGTCCTGAATGTGACGGAGAATTGATTGTTCGTTCAGATGATAATCCTGAGACTGCCAAGCAACGGATTGCTGAGCAAGGGAATAT
>Ga0307992_1001337_pt1 | contig 14656 bp, 21 predicted proteins | sample EllFjometagen133_FD_203162 | JGI IMG/M metagenome (GOLD analysis project Ga0307992, IMG submission 203162) | Marine microbial communities from Ellis Fjord, Antarctic Ocean - #133 | ecosystem: Environmental > Aquatic > Marine > Unclassified | place: Southern Ocean | collected 2014-10-08
CAAGAGCTTGCCAATAAACGCAAGCTTCTTGAAGCCCTTGTAGGCATTCATTTGCCAACCCCTGCTTGGGGTCACTATCTGCCGCGACTCCTATTCCTATAAGGATTATCACAGCAATTGCTATTACCACCCACACTGCAGAGAAAAAATTTTTCCCCATCGTCTCCTCCTTGTCTCTTTAAATTTGGATCAGTTACAACCGCAGTGGTCGTAACGATCCCCCTTCCAGAGAGACAATATTCAAAATATATCAAAATATATCCAAAATGTCAATATTATAGGACTATTTTCTTAAAATAAATGCAAAAACTTATCAATAATGATAAACTGCAAACATGACAGAAAAACCACAAAAGGAGAAAGATGGTTTGCCTGAAGGGGATAGAAAAGGTAAAAAGGTTGACGCTAACACTAAACTTAGAGCAGAAGCTGTGTGGGGAATTGAAAATATCCCTCAATTAATGCAAACAAATAGTCTAGTTGCAGAGCAACTCAGTACTTTACTCGGTAAACCGATTGATAAAATTACATTAAAAGAAGCACTCCCATATATAGAAAAAGTAATTAATAGTCCGAAGCAGTAAACTCAAGATTCACTACTTCCCTATCATAAACTCAACTACATCACCCTCTTTCATCTGGTAGTCTCGTCCTTCTAATCTCATTTTTCCTACCTCTTTCACACCCTTCCAACCCGAATATTTCACAAAATCTGCATAGTCTACCACCCTAGCCTTGATGAAATTCTTTTCAAAATCACTATGAATCACCCCTGCAGCCTCAGGCGCGGTAGATCCAGATTTAACTGTCCAAGCTCTAACCTCCAGCTCTCCAGCAGTTAAAAAACTCTGTAAACTTAATTGTTGATAGGCTTTTTTAATCAATCTTTCCAACCCACTCTCATTAACTCCCAAATCCCTCAAGTACAATACTTGATCTTCATCACTTAAACTTGCCAATTCACTCTCAATTTGGGCACTAATAATCACCACCTCCCCTACTTCTACCCCTAGTTTCTCTGCCCAACTCACCATCAAACCCTTAGAATCTCTAACTTTATCCTCATCTACATTCACTACATAGATAATCTTTTTAGCTGTTAGTAGGTTTAGTTCCTGCGCTAACTGTCTTTCATCTTCGCTTTTTATCACTTCTATAATTAATTGACCAATACGAGCTTTTTCTGTAAATTGAGTAATAATTTCCCACTTTCTTAGTTCCAATTTATCTTTGCTAGCTTTGGGTTCTCTTTGCTTTTCTAGCGTATCTAAATCTGCTAATAGTAACTCCATCTCAATCGTTTCCCGATCAGTCTTAGCATCCACACTCCCCTCTCGCAATACGTTTTCATCACTAAAATCCCTCAAGACATGACAAATTAAATCTACTTCACGGATCCGAGCTAAAAATTGATTGCCTAATCCTTCCCCCTCATGTGCGCCTTTGACCAAGCCAGCAATATCCACAAACTCAACTGTGGCTGGTTTAATCACCTCTGTATTCACAATTTTTGCTAATTTAGCCAATCTCTCATCTGGTACAGGTACTACGCCTACATTGGGCTCAATGGTAGCAAAGGGATAGTTAGCAGCCAGGGCTAATTGCTGTTTGAGCAGAGCGTTAAATAGGGTTGATTTGCCCACATTAGGCAAACCAACGATTCCGATATTAAGTGACATGAGAGCTATTATATATCGAGAAAGTAAAAAATTACTACCTGGCTCCATGATACAATCAGACTCGTGGAATCAAAAACAAACTGTTCAGCTCCCCAATTAGAATCCGAGACATTGCAAATCTATCGTGAAAGGATGAATAGTAGCTTAAGTGAAAAAGCTCAAAATATTTTTCCATATATACAAGATATTAAGACTTCAACTAAAAAAATACTGAGCATTGGTCCTGGTGGTGGCGCCTTAGAACGAGAGATGTTAAAAAATTTTTATGATCAAAAAATACTAGCTATTGATTATTCTCTACCCATGATCGAAAACCTGCAACACAATCAGCGCAAAGTTGAGGTTGAAACTCCAACTATCGAGTGTATCGCCGCCACAGCAAATTCCATGCCTTTAAAAAATAATTGTGTTTCTGCTATCGTTGCCTCATCAGTTATACATGAGATAGCTACTTTTGGTGACCAGTTTACCTTTGGTAAGAATGTCAATCGTTTTTTTCTTGAAGCTCAGAGAGTTCTAGTTCCTGGTGGCAGACTAGTTGTTCGTGATTTCATGCAATATCCACAAACAGATCAAGTGATAAAACTAATAGTTGGAGAAAAACATCCTAATGATCCATGCGATCCAGCTGATTTTTTGAAACGATTTGTTAATGATTTCAAAGGTGCTAATTTGTTATATCTAAAACAACAACTACCAAAAAATATCACTAAAGGCACTCAGTTAAAAGTAACTATGAAAGACGCTTTAGAGATTGCTGGACATTTTAGCTGGTCACATCGATATACAGATGAAATCAAGGAACGCTACGCGTACTTCTCTGTAGATCAATACGCAGAACATATTAAGAAATTGCTAATTAAGCATAAAATTAAAATGAAACTGATTGATAAAAAAACCATTTCTCAAAATGGTTATGCCGAGCATATTAATGGGAGATTGAATTTTTATCCAAATGGTATAGATCAAAATCCTTGTCCTCCACTCTTAACTGGTTACGTAGTAATGGAAAAACAATAAAAATTACACCACCAACATCAACCCCGTCATACACAATAAAACAACCACAATCTTACGCCATAAATTATCAGTTTTTTTCAGAAAAACAGCAACTAAAACCACAGTTAAGATAATACTATTCTTTTTCTGGAATCACGATCCAGAGTAAAAGGTAGGGAAATAGTCCTGGAAAACCACCTGGAATTAACAATAAAATAAAAATTGCTCTGGTCACTACTACATCTACTCCAAAATAATCAGCAATACCAGCGCACACACCTGCTATTTTTCTGTCTTTTATAGAACGGCGTAATTTTTTAATTTTTTTACTCATACTTGATATCCTTTCTCTTGTAAAGCTTTTTTAATACCAGCTAACTCTTTCTCAATCTTCTTAATTTTAACAGCAAAATCAATCTCCTCTACTCCTTCTTCATCAATAAAATAAGTTACTGGCCTCCCAGTAGCTTGACCTATATCCCTTAACACTTCTATGCCGGGTTGAGCTCGCCCTACTTCGTAAGTACTAATTGCTTTATCAGATAGTTGAAGTTGATTGGCCAACTCTTTCTGGCTTAAGCCTGCTTCTGTCCTGGCGTAACGAATTTTTTGGCCAATATTTAATTTTTTTTTCATACTTGGGTCCTTGACTCCCCTTATGCCTAATCGTATTCTAATTAGAGTAGAATTAACTCTAATAAATACATGTCCATTCTAAAACTTAATAGTATCTTGATTGTAGAACCAAAGCCAGACCTAGCTAAACCTTATAATTTTTTACCTCAAGATAACCATACTCTTCATATTAAGTCAGCTCAAAAAGCGACTCAATATCTGCATGATAAAACACCAGATTTAGTTATTATTAGTAGTAGCTATTCTCCACCACAAATTTTTCACCTATTAGAAACACTTAAAGAGCGATCTAATTCTAGCACATACCTAATTCCTCTTATTTTTGCTATTGATCTAGATCATAAAACTAATTTCATCCCTGGTACTTATTGGGGTAAAAAGTTAGGAATAATCAATAGCTTGAGCTCTAAAAAAGAGATTGAGTTGATTTTAACAAGAATTTGCCGAGAACAAAAAAATTTCGGGTATAACTAAATTTTAATTTTTTATCACTACACTTCCTGTAATCTTAGTGTGTTTTACTTCTTTCATGGCTAAATCTATTTTACTGATCTCTAAAACTAAACGTCCTCGAGAACGTTTACTCTCTACTGGTCCTCACAATCTTACTCAGGCCGAACTTTTAGCAGTGATCTTAGGTTCTGGAACCACTAAAAAAAACGTGCTTTCTTTAGCCAAACAAATCTTAACTAAATTCGGTCCTAATCTTTCTACTGCTACCCTCAAACAATTAGCCACTATTCATGGTATTGGCCAAATTCAAGCAGCAAAAATTATGGCTACACTTGAGCTAGGAAAGCGTTTCCACAGCCTCAAACTTAAGCCTAGATTACTTAAACCAGAAGATGTATTGCGTGAAATTAATGAAATCCGCACTAGTCATCGCGAACAACTCATCGGATTATATTTAAATGCCCGCTATGAACTCATGGCTAAAGAAATTTTAGCTGTTGGAAATGTTAACACTCAAAGTGTTGAGCCACGAGACGTTTTCGCTCCAGCAATCAAGCTTCCTTGTCGAAGTATAATCCTGGCTCACAACCATCCTTCTGGTGATCCACATCCAAGCCAAGATGACATCATAACTACCACAAAATTAAAAAAAGCAGGTGAATTACTAGGGATAAGCTTGTTAGACCACCTAATCGTAACCAAAGATAGTTATTTATCTTTTCAACAACAAAAATTACTTTAATTTACTAATTTTTTGACCTTGAGGGGTGTCTTTAACCAAATAACCTAGCGATTGAAGCTGCTGACGGAGTTGATCGGCTTTTTCAAAATCTTGATTATCTCGAGCCTGTTGACGCTGATCCAATAGGTCTTTAATCTCAGTTGATAAACTATTTAGATCTACTTCCCCAACCCCCAGCTCTTTGTTAATCTCCTCAGCCTTATTTAATCCCAACCCCAATACTTGATCAAATTCTAATAATAATTTTAGCTTAGTAGCCTTTGATAAGTCAGATTTAGTCACCTCCCACATTACTGCTAATGCCTCTGGGGTTCTAAGATCATTCTCCATGAAATCAAAAAATCGTTGTCGATAATCATCGCCGCCTTCAGCCTCTCCCTTATCGCCTTTAAGTTTTAACACCAAATCAATCAATTTCTGATAACTTTTTTGTGCTCCAGCCAAATTATCCCAAGTAAAATTAATTTCACTACGATAATGAGCGGTTAAGAATAACAGTCGCAAAGCCAATGGATGATATCCGCGCTGCTCAACATCATCGATAGTAAAGAAATTTTCTAAAGATTTACTCATCTTTTCACCCTCAACTTGAACGAAGTTGTGATGCACCCAATACTTAACAAATGATTTTTTACCTGTAGCTGCTTCACTTTGGGCAATCTCATTTGGATGATGAATAGTAAGATGATCTTTGCCTCCAGTATGAATGTCAAATTGATCACCAAGATACTTCATGCTCATGGCACTACATTCAATATGCCAACCAGGAAAACCACGCTCCGCCCAAGGACTCGGCCATACCATGGCTCTATTTTCACCTTTACGCTCAAACTTCCATAACACAAAATCTGTTAGATTACGCTTACCAACGACTTTATCAACTCGAGCCCCTTCTTTAAGATTTTTGATATCTAATTGAGCTATTTCGCCATAATCATCTAATTTACTGGTGTCAAAATACACTCCATCTCCATCAATCACATAGGTGTAACCATTTTTTTCTAATTTTTTAACTAGCTCTATTTGCTCTGGAATATGCTCAGTTGCTCTACAACTCACATCTGGCCTCAGATTGCCCATCTTATCCATAGAATAAAAAAAGTAGTTTTCAAACTTTTTAGCTAATTCCCAGACTGTGGTTTGGTATTTCTTGGCCCCTTTTTCCATTTTATCCTCACCCTCATCGGCATCAGAAACTAACTGACCAACATCAGTTATGTTCTGAACAAAATTAACTTCAAACCCAGCTTGTTTAAGAGTTCTAAGCAAAACATCATCCATGGTATAGCGTCGCAGGTGGCCAATATGAGCATAGTCATAAACAGTAAATCCACAGGCATAAAAACCTAAGTGAGGCGCTCTCAATGGAATGATTTTTTCTATTTTTCTGGTTAAAGAATTAAAAAGTTTCATAATTTAAAAAAGATTATATCTCTAATATTTCTTTCCTACCTGACCTAATCCTTGTCGAGATTGTTGAAGCATGGTTTGAGTTTTTTGTTTTTTAGACTGTCCCCAAAATGGACCCACCGGTCCTTTTTTAGGACTTGAAGGAGGTGCTATGGTTGCTTTTTCTCTAGCTTCTTCTTCCTCTTTTTTCTGTTGCTCTTCTTCTTGTTCTGTTTTTTTCTTTTGCATCTCTTCCTGATATTTTTTTTGAGCTACAGTTTTTTGCTCCTCAGTTAATTTTTGAAAGCGTTGGTGTAAGCTTTTCTTTTTAGCTTGTTCCTCAGGAGTATCTTTTACATCAATGTTAAACAAAGCATTAAGATCAAAAAAACTACTCAGGCCTTTTTCAATATCCTTCAGTGGTCTTTTGACTAATTCATCTTTAATAGATCCAACTTCTCTAGGTTTTTCTGATTTAGCATCTGTCTGAGGTAATAAAGGATTAGTACCACTCTTGCCTGAGGCTGGATCAGTACTGCTTTGCTTTTGATTGAGTTGTTTTTGTTTGCTAGCAGCCTTCACAGCTGCCTCATCCAAATGTTCGCTTGAGTTTCCCATCCCCTGATTAAACCCACCCATTGGTCTTGGTCTCACTCCTGGTTTTGGTCCTGACATAAATTAAGCCTTTGTACGCTTGAGTTGTTGAATTTCGCATCCTTCTCGAGATGATTTTTGTTTCTCAATCTCAGCCTTTTCAGTTTTACTCTGAGCTTTGCGAGTTTTTTCAGCCGGCATCTGACTCACTTCTCGCATCTTAACTAACTGTTCTTGAATCAACTGTTTCTCTTCAACTATTTTTTGCTTTCTAGTTAAGTCTAGTTCTGCTCGCTGTTTTTTTTCTTTATCAGCTTCTACAGACTTTTTAGCCTTAGAAGCATCCTTAGCATCCTCTAAAACATCCCCTAAGATATCTAAGGGGCTTTTTTTACCAACCTGCTGAGCTGTGGAATCAATCATAAATCTACGATACTAGAAAACAGATCGCTTCTCAACTCACAACCAGAGATGAAATTATAACTATCGCTGTTTAGTTAAACGTTTTTCTTTGAACTTACGTGTTTGACGAATCACTTTATTGGTGGCGTCAACAATTGCCTCATACATATCGGCTGCCTTAGATTTGATCACTAAAGTTTTTCCAGGTAAATCGACCACGTACTTAACTAAAGCATTTTGATCGCGTTTTGATTTAGCCACTCGCTGTTCTAAAGACACTTGAACTTTAGAAATTCGTTGACCCAGCTTATTCAACTTGGAAGCTTGTTGTTTAGTAAAATTTCGCAAGGGCTGAGTAATCTCTAAAGTTTTAGACGCGACTAAAATGCGCATAACGATCTCCTTTAATTTTACTTAATAGCAATTGCCATTTTGGATTGATCAAAGAGATCATTAAAAATAGTTTAATGGAGAACAAAAATCTTTACAAGGAGCGTCTACCCTCGAGTGCTCTAGCAATTGTCACCCTATCAGCATATTCGATGTCAGCGCCAATGGGTAACCCATGACCAATACGAGTAATTTTAATTTCTAATCCTTTATTTTCTACCAACTCACGAATATATAAAGCTGTGGCTTCACCTTCCATAGTAGGATTAGTAGCTAAAATTAGTTCTTCTACTCCATCCAATCGATCTAAAATATCTTTTAAATAAAGTTGATCTGGACCAATATTATTAAGTGGATCAATAGCTCCATGAAGAATGTGATAGAAACCCTGGTATTTATCTGAATTTTCAATCGCCAATTGGTCTAAAGGAGATTCCACTACCATTAAAATTGTTCTATCACGATTTGGATCATCACAGACTTCGCAGGGATCAGTTTCACTGACGTTATGACATTGTTTACATAATACCGTGTCGGTTTTTAAAGCTACTAACTTTTCAGCAAAATCCTCTAGCTCTTCTTTGGGATGATGTAATAAATAAAAGGCTAAACGCTGGGCTGACTTAGGTCCAATCCCAGGCAATCTTTCAAATTTCTCAATTAAACGGACAACTGGACGTGGGAGCTTAGCCATAAGGATTAAAAATAAATTATTCTATTATTTTTCTGTTTTTTAAAGTTTCAATTATTTTTTGATGAATTTTGCTCTTATTTAAAAGCTTGCCTTTTTCCACGCATTCAATAACTCTCCAATGTTTGTATTTTTTAGCAAAACGATGATACATGGCGATTGATTCTTTTTGATGTCCTAAATCTTTTTCTGCCTCATCTTTCTCACCATTATTATTTTTTTTCTTGGATTTATGATCTAATAATTTCTGAGAAATTTCTGCTGGGACATGAAGGAATAACACAATATCTTCCTTGGGCAACTTATGCTCTTTATACTCCATGTCATAAAGCCACTTAATAAAAGTCGCTTGCTCCTTCTTAGGCATCTTAGCTGCCTGATGAACATTGGCAGAAGTATAACGATCACAAACAACCACATTCCCCTCTTCTAACCATTCAATAATATCGTCGCGAGCAGTTAAACGATCCAAAGCAAAAGCTAATGACGCTAGATATGGACTGACATCTCTATTGCCTCCAAACTCGCCTTTCAAAAACCTAGCGATTAAATCACCGTGAAAGGAGGTTTTGTAACGAGGAAAAGAAATATATTTATTTTTGATTTTGTGTTTTTTAAAATATTGACGCAACATCTCTGTCTGTGTAGCTTTGCCAGCCCCATCAGCTCCATCAATTACAATCAGCTTGCCTGGATTTTGTTTCTGTTGTTCAAAATGAATCAAGTTCTTTTTTAGAACTGACTTAATATTGTTTTTGGTGTAATGAGTCACATAGAGCTCATCGTGGCCAGCTATCATGGGAGGCAAATCATGGCTATTGCCTTGATAAAAAAGAGCCAAAACTGGAATATTTTTGTCTAAAGCTTTTTCCATTAATAAAGCTGTACCCCAAGAAGGAGCAGTCACTTCTGCCACCATCACGTCTGCTTGTTCAACGCTCTCTACTTCACGAGCAAATAATTGATTGGGCTTGAGTCCACCAGTGGGATCTATAGATGGATCAGCTACGTGTTTGGATAAAACTTCATGACCTAATTTTTCAATCTCTTTAACAATTTTTTTATATAGCGGTAAATAGCTATCTCTCCCCATGGTAACAGCTGCTCCAAAATATATTTTCATAATGTTATCGAACTAAATATGAACAAGAGAGTTCATTCATTGATGATAGCGTAGTCTATAATCTCTGCCAATTACGAGTCTAGATTATTCGCTAGGATTTATTTCTTCTTTACAAGTAACCCCAAAACTAAATGTTTTACTCCTAATTCTGATAGAATTTTGTCGATCTCTAGTAATATGTTTGCTTTATTATCGCTTTCTAAATTAAATGTATCAGTTCTAAATTTCTGTAACGCCAAAGCTAAAGCCAAACCTTCGTGGTTAATTAAAAAGAGACCCAATGAATGTTCTAGACCATTAGTTATAGATTTTTCAGACTTACCTTCAATTAGCTGTGGAAAAATTATTTTAAGTAAATACTCAACGTAGGGAGAATTTCCTGTTCCATTTAAAACATTCTCCCCAGCAGCAAATTTTTTTTTCAAACTAGCTAGTGTTTTTTTTCTATCTCCTTTTTCTCTTACAATTCTATTAACTATTGATCCCGTGGGAGTAAGTTGTTCTGCCATTCAACCTTTCAACTTAAAATTTATGCTAGACATACTTATACAAATCATTTCAAACTAATACAATAATTAATTTAAGTTAAAAAAACTTTTATTGAGCTAGCGTAGCTAATTTGCTTAAAATTATTCTTCCAATTCCATCGTTATCATTAATTAAATTCCCATCTTTGTCATAAGTTCTCCAATCGGTCTTAGTAGTATTAAGCTTTAATATTTTAATTTGAGGAGAGAGCCCTTTTAATCTGGGCTCATCTTTTTCAGGAAGTAATTTTCCTTCTTCTATTCTTGCCTTCCAGTAATCTCCTTGTGAATCTAAGTAAGGAATGGGAATACCAACCTCAGCTAACCTTGCAATTTTTTCCTTCTCTCCCTTTGAATTATTAGCTCGTTCTTCTATTGATAAATGAGTTGATTCTCCTGTCTCATGCAAAGTAACAATCCCTGCTTTGGGCATGGGAAGATCGGGAATACATTTAACAAAAAGACGACAATACTCATCATAGTATTCTTTAGACAAACTACCATCTTTATAAAGTAACCAAACATACATAAAATGATGCCAGGGAGAACCTCCCCAAAAAATAACTTTGTCTTCTGCTTGTTCACTAATTTTTTTACCTTGTCCTATAGCATCTTCAAAAAAATATTTTTGAACTGCAAATGCAAAAGGATTGGGACCCTCCCTCCCAATAGCCTGACAATACTCAACAAAATAAGGATTTTCAGTGGGCGGAGTCTCATCTATAACAACTGATCCGGGAATTAATTCTTTAAATAATTCTAACAGGGTAGATTTTCCTGAAGCCATATGTCCACAAACTACATAAACCCCATTGGATAATTGAATAGAATTTTCTTTAAGCACTTCAATGAGACTAATGCAGACTATATCTAATGTGCAACTACTAATTCACACCATACTCAAGCAACAAAGTTTGTGGAGATAAATTTTCAGTTTTTATTAATTCTAACTTTTGATCTAACTTTTGATTAAAAAGCCTCACCCCTTCTCCGAACAACACTGGCTCTACTGTCAGATATAATTTATTAACCACCCCAGCTTCCATAAACATGGTGTAAATACTTGATCCTCCGCTGATTGCCACTTCATCAAAATTAAACTCTTTGAGTTGCTTTAATAAATCTTCGGGTTTGGCTTGGGTGTAGTAAACTTGATTTTTCTCTAACTTGGTTTGATTTTTAACCAGTTGATTTACATCGGCGTTGCGAGAATAAACTATCGTCACTCTATCTGGTAGAGGTCTGCCGACGGTATCATAAGTAGCTCGACCCATCACCACTATTCCAGCTTCTTTGCTTTTTTGAGAAAACCAATCAGCATCTTCTTTACTCGTCCAACGAGTTGAGTTATGCGCTACATCCCGACCAATAAAACCGTCAGTTGTGAGGGCAGCAATAATAAAACAATTCATAAACTATTCCTTTTATTTAAAATTATGAGCCAGTTGATCCTATCCCCCCTCGATCTTTATTTCCTAGCTCTACCATTTCTTCAATCTCTACTCTTTCCCGCGAAAGAATAATCAACTGCACAATACGTTCACCTTTTTTAACCATAACTTCTTGATCGGTAAAATTAAACAACACAGATTGATATTCATCATTGTCACCGCAAAAATCCTCGTCTCCAACTCCAATCCCATTAGCCATCATTAAACCTTTTTTATGCAAAGAACTTCTAGCAGCCAATAAAGCCCAATGATTTTGAGGTAATTCTAAAGCAATGTTTAATGGTACGTAACCCACTTTATGTGGAAAAATAGTCGTATCTACGCGCGCATAAAGATCCAACGCTGCAGCTTTATCAGTTTTATATTCTGGTAAAGGTAAATTTTTATCAAAACGTTTTACTTTAAGTTTCATAGTGTTCTTCAGCTCAACTTTTAACTGACTATATGGTACAACAACTCTATGTTGTCCGTTCCTGTAAATTCTGACACTAAAAAAACACCTGACGCTCAATATCGAGAAACACTTAAACTCATTTTAGAACACGGCACGCGCATTAAATCTCAAACTGGAACTGACACCATTACTTATATTGCTCCCCCATCCATGCGCTTTGATCTTAGCAACGGTTTTCCCATGATCACTGAACGTAATATGGCGCCCGACTTTAAAAAAGTCCCCACGGTCTGGAAACAAGCTCTGGGAGAGATAATTGGTTTTATTAATGGTGCTCGCACCCAAAAAGAACTCGAATCTTATGGTTGCTATTGGTGGCGATCTTGGGTGACTGAAAAAAAATGCCACAAACGAGATCTAGAAACTGGTGATCTTGGACCTGGCTCTTATGGAGCTGCTTTTCATGACTTTCCTACTGCTGAAGGCGCTAACTACAACCAAATTAAAAATATTGTTGAACAAATTATTGAATTGCCACACTTAAAAACTCACTTTATTTCGCCCTGGATTCCTCAATACATTGCTCGTGGTAAAAATAAAAAACAAAAAGTAGTAGTTTGTCCATGTCATGGCTGGATGCACATCATGATCCATGACAATAAACTCAACCTCCATATGTTCCAACGCTCTGGAGATGTCCCAATCGGAGTACCATCTAACATGATCCAATATGCAGCCCTGACTATGATGCTAGCCCAAGCTACTGGCTATCAACCAGGTATTTTTGTTCATACTATTTCTGACGCTCATATTTATGTCAATCAAATAGAAGCAGTAAAAAAAATAATTAAACGTAAATCACGACCTTTCCCTACCATGACTCTAAAAAATAACAGTAAAGACATCTTTAAATTTAGAGTGGACGATTTTGAGCTCAGTGATTACAATCCGCATCCAGGTATAAAAAATATTCCCGTCGCAATATGAAAAAAATACTTGTTGATTTAGACAATGCCAGAAACGATGAGCAACGCGCCGTCATGAAAAAAATAATCGAAGCTGGCCATTGCCCATTTTGTTTAGAAAATTTTAAAAAATATCAGCATCAACCCTTTATTAAAGAAAACAAACACTGGCTTCTAACCACCAATCGCTGGCCTTATAAAAACGTCAGACATCACTTGTTAATTATTTTAAAAACTCATAAAGAAATGTTGAGTGAACTAACTTCAGAAGAAGGGGCTGAATTAATAGAAATATTAGCTTTTGCTCAAAAATACACCAATGCCCCCGGAGGAGCTTTCGCCATGCGGTTTGGAGACACTGATTACTCTGCCGGCACCATAGCTCACTTGCATGCTCAATTTATCGTGCCAGAAATCAATGATCCTGACTTCAAGCCCACTAGATTCAAAATTGGAAAAGACAAGGTAAAACGCGAAGCAAGAGAAAATGCCCTAGGGCATAATAAAGAAAAAAGGCAAAAACAAATTAAACCTGAACTCTGATCAATTTTATACCATGGCTTCTCATTAGCTCTGCCCCATCCAAAACAGAATAGCCATCTTTATAAAACAGTCTTTTCACTCCTGAATAAGCTATCAACCTTGCACAAAATGGACAAGGGAAAGTAGTCACATATAGATCTGCTCCTTGAAGAGAGATGCCTTGCGCGGCTGCTTGAGCAATAACCACCTCTTCTGCATGAAGTGATGTTGAGACTTCAATCTCCTCCCCTCGACTAAAATTAGCTCGTGGATCACCTAAGATATATTGATTTTGGTCAGAGGGAACATGTTTATTATGAGCAATTGAGATTAATTTACCGTCTTTAGCTACAGCGGCAGCAGTTTGACGCCACCAATCAGAGCTTTTTTTAGCTTCTTTAGTAATCTTATCTATAAACTGACGGTGAAGTTCTGCTGTTGTCACTTCATCATCTGGAATTACATCTTTTTTCTGCTTTGTTTTAGCCTCACTCCACCTGAGAAAAATTGAGTCAATCTTAATTTTCTTGTCTGCAAAAAATTTTTCCTTAAACCAATCGCTGATTTCATCTTCAGGCATAACAATTTGTTTATAGTCGCCAATATCAGTTTCACTTTTAAAATAAATTATTTTTCTATCTGGCAAAAGAGTCTGCAAAGATTTAATTATTTGTTTTGTCGTTAAAGCCCTAATGTCTTTCTGAATTGAACGGAATTTTTTATTCAATAATTTTTTATCTATAATCACTAAATCTGCAGTAGGATATTTATTAAATAATTCTAAATAACCAGCATGAATCACTGGCATATAAGTTACGATTGCAATTTTATTCATCGCCATTTTTAAGTTCCTCAATCATTTCTTCCATAACTCTAATAAATTTTTTGCTTAAAGTTTTAGTGATCTCTTTGGCTGCACCAATTTGTAAACGACGCAACTTTGCACTAGTAGTGGTGGTGGCCATCGGTTCTAACACCACCACTCGCCCACAAATAGTCTCTAAATGCTTAATTTGTTCTTGATTGTATGTTTTCTTAGTTGCTACTAACACATCGGGCTTAATTAAACTAATTAAATTATATTTAGGAACTTTCAATTTCTTTAAAACTACATAATCAACTGCTGATAAATAAGTCATCATTTCTAAACGTTCTTTTTCTGGCACTACCGGCCGATTGGGTCCTTTACGTTTTCTGACTTTTTTATCACCATCCACCCCCACGATTAAAACATCACCGTGTTTTTTTGCTTCTTCACAATAACGCCCATGGCCAATGTGAACCATATCAAAACTACCTTGAGTTAAGACAATTTTCTTGCCTTGTTTACGTAATTTCTTAACAATAGGAATGATTTTTTTTGCTTGAAAAATGATCTTGTTTGATTTAATCACAGATTTTATTGTACAGAATTAAATCTTATACGGCACGTGGCGTTTAAACTCCATTTGCTTTACCCTTTGAATTATTTTTTTGACTAATTCTAAATCTTTTCCCTCAATCTCAGCAGCTGTCTTTCTCTCATCTATTAACTGTACTAAAACCTGATCTGCTACCTCATAAGAAAAGCCTAATTCTTGCTCATCGGTTTGGCCTTCCCATAAATCTGCAGTGGGGGGTTTAACTCTTATTTGATCTGGTAAATTTAAAAATTTACTCAACTGTCTCACTTGAGTTTTATATAATCCAATGATTGGCT
>Ga0307992_1001339_pt1 | contig 14641 bp, 20 predicted proteins | sample EllFjometagen133_FD_203162 | JGI IMG/M metagenome (GOLD analysis project Ga0307992, IMG submission 203162) | Marine microbial communities from Ellis Fjord, Antarctic Ocean - #133 | ecosystem: Environmental > Aquatic > Marine > Unclassified | place: Southern Ocean | collected 2014-10-08
AATAATTTTTTCGGCAATATTTATCTATGCATTATATAGTGGAATAAAATCTACCTTCTTTAAATAAAATTTATATTAAAGTTGTAAAAATTCTTTATCATTGCCCAATTATTTAATCTCCAACTTACCAACCAGTTCATCTAAATTAGTTTCAACAACATCCTCTATAACAAACTCGTTATTATTAAAAAATTTATTATTCCGAACATTCCCTGAAAAAACCATTTCTTTTCCTAACAAATCTTCTCTCTGATTTATCAATCTCTCAGGATTTTCTAATTCAGTTAATCCTATTTTTGGTAAATTCTCATGAAACAAAACAGCACGCATTGTTTCTGTTCCGTCATCTAAAACAATTGTAATCAATGCTCTTTTTTCTGCAGAAACTTTCCCGTGTTCTGCACAAATAAAACCATCTGTTTCTTGTGTTGCTTTTTTTCTGCACTCAGGACAGACATAAAAAAACTTCGGCTCAAAAGTCTGAACAATAAATGCCCGTACACTTAAATTCTCCCCAACTCTAAAATCAGAAATATCTTTTTCGCGAACAACCTTCTCTGTTTTCACATCAATCAAAACTTCATCACTTAATTTAAGTTCTGAAAAACTCCCTAAATGAATCTCATTATCCCTCATGCTTCCATTAGCAATCTCAACAACTTTATCCTGAACAATCTCTCCTTTCTCAATCAAACCAATATGATCCATATCCCACAAAACAACTTTAACATTTGATGTCTCATCTGCAATAAACATATTTGCAACTTTCCCTTCCTCTCCTTTCTTTGTAGTAAAACTCCGAACAGGAAACAAATTAATCACTTTCCCTACAACATTAACCTTTCTCATCCCAGGAAGCAACTCATTTATTTTCAACTTTTCATTATCAAAATTAATTCCCAACTCAGCCGCAACAATCTGCGCCGCCCCTTCTGGACTTATCAACCCCGCCAACTTAGCACGCTTAGCTTCAACTCTCCGACTAATTTCCTCTTTCGTCTCTCCAGAAACCTGAGCAATCTTCTCTAAAATCCCCTCATAATTATCCCCCATCTTTTAAAAAAAGAATTTGAATTTATAAGCATTGTGATAATAAAACAACAACAAAATTTAAAAACAAAAAAATATATCTTTCTACATTAAACATTATGGTTTTAAAGAATTCCTAACCAATAAAAAAATATTTGAGAATTAAAACAAATTGTGTGCACGCGATTTCCCTCTCGGAGGTCGAACGATGTTTGCGAAACTCCTTCGCCCATGATTTTGAGCGGGCTCGCGAGTTTTGAAGGAATCTCATCACAGAACAGGAAGGGAAATTCCAAAAAACCGCTTAGGTTTTTTTGTATGGGAACTACATTACTAACAATTAAAATTATGCCAACTTCACCAGAAATTAATCTTAAAGAAATAAAAGAAAATGCGAAAAAAATTGTTGAACAAGGCAAAGGTAAAAACACCAGATTTGAAGAAGAACCAATTGCATTTGGTTTGAAAGCAGTTATGGTTTTTTTTGACATTGATGAATCTCAAGAACTTGAACCAATTGAACAAGGTTTAAGACAAATGCAAAATGTTAGTTCTGCGGAAGTCACAGATATGCGTAGAGCTTTTGGTTAAGAAAAACTTATTTTAAACTTTTAACAATCGTATCTGCAAAAGTTTTTATAATTCCTCTATTAATTTTCTCTTCTGCTTTTTCCATTTCTTCTTTAGTTTTTTCTCTATTTTTCTTAAAAGAATTTCCAATCTGTGAAGAAAGTTTATACAAAAAAATCAAAATAAACACTATAACTACAAAAATAATAAGTCTAAGCCACCAACCCTCTGATGAAAAAACAAGCCATTCAAGGGACTCAACTATCACTCTAAAAAATTTTAACTGAGCCATAATAATTACTAATCCAAACCCAATTGCTGTTGCAACAAAAGATGAAAAAGTGGAATAATCTGTAAGTATTTCACTAAGTTTAAAGAAAAAATAAAACCACAAAATAATTATAAAAAATAAAGTTAAAGAAAAAGAATAATTCTCACTAAATAAAACAACAAACAAAAAATTAATTTTTTGAAAAAAACTATCTGCTAAAGAAACAACCTTATTATTTAAAAAAACACTTGTCCATTTTTCCCAAAGATAATCCCCCTTAGTTTCTTTTATATTTTCAAGACCTTCTTCAATATTTTCTTTTGTATCTTCAATCCCTTCAATTTTTTCTTCTAAATCTCCAAGAATACCTTCAGCATAAACTACTTGTGCAAAAAATATCAAACATAAAAAAATCAATACACCAATTTTTTTCATAAAAAACTAAAAGAAAACAAGTTTTTAAAATTAATTAAGATTAAGACCTTGCTGCTTCTGTACTTTTTCTAGCCCCAGTTATAAAATCAGCAACTTGTCCAAATCCTTTTTTAGCTTTGAACGAATCTATCTCCATCTGCCGTGCCTTTTGCCATCCTTGAAGGGGGCCACGAATTCCAAGATTTAAAACAACTGCTGCAAAAACTGCAGTAACAATTATTATTGAAATACCAACTGCACCAATTCCAGCGGTTATGGCAAAAACTCCTGCAATCCAAGAAATCATCTTTGTAACTCCTGCTATCACTGCTAATGAAAAACCAATAACCCATGCAGTAGTATCTGTAAATGTGCTAAACAAAAGTATAATATCTGACATAGCAAAAAAGAGTATCATAAAAATAGCAAGATATAATACTAAGTTTTCCCAACTAGTCATGGCCTCATTTCCTAACCCTATTGTTGCTATACTCTCAATAAAAGCTGGCGCATTAATCGATGTTGCAGAAGCAGAAGAGCCTATTGACTTTAATGTAGAAGGTAAATGATTTACTAACTCCACACCTCCCCAAATAATTAAACTAACTACTACAATTGCAAGAACCCCTAAAAGAACTTTAAAGCCAGTAGAAAGTGTTTTTTTTGGGTTTACCATTTTATCTCTTTTATTTTTAACCTCTATTATCAAATAATTTCTTAATTTATAAATATTTCTATCTTCTTCTGCTACTCTTCTTAATCAAAGCTATCACTCCACCAATAACAATTAAAATAATTAAAAAAATAGGAGAAATAATAAAATCATAAATTTCATAAAAATTATAAGGCAAATTATATTGGTAAGGGTCAAAACCAAATTTTAATACTGCCCAAACTCCAAACAGAATTATAAAAATTGCTATGCCTTCTCCAACATTTTGTTTCAATGCTTTATAAAAAGGAATAAATAATATAACAAGAACAATTAAAACCAACAAAAAAATCCAAACAGTAATTGCTTCTCCAAAAATACCTTCAATTAAATTCTGTCTAACAAAAGTTGCTGCACTAAAAAAAGCAATAACTAAAGCAATAATTCCTGGCACAGCTTTATTACTTGCGTCTACCTCATTTAACCATGGGTACTTATTTTTTTTCTTGCTACTAAATTGTCTAGAAAGCGCAAAAAAAACCATTGCAAAAACCAATAGAAAAACCCCTGCAAAAACAACCCACTCATTTTGCAATAATTCTGACGGAGAAAGATTATAATAGTTCACCATAACCCCCTTATTATTAACAGATATATAAAACTTTTTATAACCATCTAACTTATCTTCCACATGCTACCACCAGAACAAATCACTCAAATAAAAAATCAAATTATCCAACAGATAAATTCAACTTTTCCAGAAGACAAAAAACAATCTGCAATTCAGCAAATTGAAGCAATGAACTCTGAACAACTTGAAGAATTTCTCAAACAAAATAATTTAGTAAAACCAGGGAAAACACAAGAATCTTCTCAATGTATCTTCTGCTCTATTGTTTCTGGACAAGCACAATCTTATAAAATAAACGAAAATTCCGATGCTATTGCAATTCTTGAAATCAATCCAATTTCAAAAGCCCATTCTTTAATAATTCCAAAAAAACATTCTGAAAAGGTTTCTAAAAAAACAATGCAACTTGCTGAAAAAATAAAAAAGAATATAAACACAAAATTCAAACCAAAAAGCATTGAGCTAATTCCAACAAATTTATTTGGACACCAAGTAATAAACATTCTTCCAATATACAAAGACGAGACAATTAATTCACAAAGGCAGAAAGCAAAACCAGAAGAGTTTGAAAAATTAAAAAAACAACTTGAAAAAAAAACAAAACCAAAAGTAATCAAAAAACCAGAAACAAAAAAAATAGAAGAAAAATTATGGTTGCCGAGGAGGATTCCTTAATATTTAAGGAATAAAAATATTAACAAAATAAAACAACTCTTCTTTAAAAAAATAAAAATAAACAAAAACAAAAAAACTAATTAAAAAAACCGGAACAAATTGAACTCCTTGCTTTATCTTTACTTCTTTGTGATTCTTCTTAATCAATTCAATTTCTTTTTTGCTCAAACCATCCCAACTAGCTTTAATTGTTTTGTTTCCAACTTTCAAATCCTTATAAAGCCAATCCCCCTCTGTTAAATATTTGGTTTTGATTTTTCTAATCATGCAAACTTCTTCAACAGACTTGGCATACAAATAAAAATAAGGGAGAACAAAAAACAAAACTCCAAAATAAAAAATTAAACTTTCCAAAAATCCTAAAATCATAAAAACCAATCCAATAAATAAAGAAATATAAATTAATTTCTTTGCTTTCTTAAATCTCTTGGAAAATTCTTTTCTAAACTTCTTGAAATTCTTTAATCCCAAATAAAAACTAACTATTAAACCATACAACGCTCCCACAAATAAAAATATAATAAAGAACATCATAAAAATTCTCAAATTAATTTTAAAAATTTCAGAAAAAGGAATAACAGCCCCGAGAGCAATCATAAGCTTTGCATCTCCACCTGCAAACATTCTTCCATAATAAAGTGCATTGCCCAATACAAAAAATATTCCCAATCCAATTAAACCTTGGTAAAAAAATCCAAAACCTGCTTCTGAAAACAAACTATAAAAAAACCTAAAACCCAAAGCAAAAATTATTAATGAAAAACTCAACCAGTTTGCAACTTCTCTTGTTCTTATGTCTTGGATTGTCGCAAAAATAATCCAAACCAGTGCAAGCACAATTAAAAAAATTACTTTTAGCATTTTATTTATAAAATGTTAATGGAAAATTTATTTTGCTTAAACATAAAACAAAAAAGAAAAACTTATTTATAATTATTTCTAAGCCTTGATTTTAGAACTTCGAAATCTTTGCTCCTAGTAAACATTCTTTCAAGAATGTTTCGGAGTACACCTTTGGCGCCCGCCTTTTTTGTAAGGGTTTTTTTTCTTCTCTCTTTTCTTGTCTTTCTTTTTATTTCTTTGTTCAGATGCAGATACCATAATTAAAATTAGAATTAATAATTTATAATGTTTTTGTTTGAAAATTATGCTTCTTTAGGGCAAAGAACTCCATCAACGAAATCCTTTCCATCATAATCATCTTTTTCTTGAAGAACCCTTGCACAATAATTATCTTCATTTTCACAAGTTTGTGTATTAAAATCAACTTTATTAGTACCAAGAACTGCCATTACTCTTGTATGAATATAATTACAATTCACCCATTGTTTTTTTCCATCAATTGTTAATTCTCTATACTGGCAATAACTTAAAGCTAAACTTTCTTCTCCTGCATAATTTGCACAAGCGACTGCTGCAGAATTTAAATCATCTGGTAAAAAACCTAATTTATCAAAAATAAATCCCCATCCTTGCGTAAGCCCAATAATTATAATTATAACAGCCACCACTCCAACAATAAGAGCCAATATTGTTCCAAGACCAGTTCCTTCTGATTGTCCTTTCTTATCAATCACCATCTTTTTCATAATATATTTAATTAAAACTTATTTTTAAATGTTTTGTTCGACCTCGCTAGGACGGACAAATGAAAATCTTCCTCTAGACCTACTTGGTTGATTTACTTTTGTTAAATTAATCCTCCAAATTAAACTTCAAAGAAATTTTAGGGTAATAAGAAACTTCAACTTTTTCAAAAGAATCTTTAATTTCAAATTCATTAATCACAACTTCCAAAATATCCTCGTTAACAAAAACATTAAATTTATCCTCACTAATAATCTTATGTAGATCATTCAAATAATCTTCTGTGCCCCCAGGCATTTTATCCAGAAATGTTTCGGGGTACGCCTGTGGTGCAAAATCATATTTGACAAACTCTATTTTAAAATTTTCTTTAAATCCATTTTTTCCATTTTCACTAATTACTTCTTCACCAACTTGTCTAATATAAAACTCTGCTAAATCTTGTTTTTGATAAACCCCTTCTATAAATCTTGAGTCATAAATATTTGCTTGTATAGATTTAGAACCCACAACAAAATTAAACAAAGCCACAAATATCACAAGTAACACTAACAAAACTAGTAACACAATTTCTATTGCTCCACTTTTATTTTTCAACATTCTTCAATATACAACTCTGTATTTATTTTTTGATCATCTGAAAAAATAATTATTTCAGAAATTTCTTCTGAAATCCTCATAGCATTTTCCCCAATAAATTCAATATAATCTTTATTAAAATCACCTTTACTGATCCAAATAAATTTTTTAGACAAATCATCTAATTCATAATCAACCCTAAACAAATAACATTTTTCTTCTTCTAAAAAATCTTCGACACCAAGTTTAATTTTCTCTTTAATTTCTTTATCGTGAGAAACTCTCCAATCTTCAACTAATTCTTTTATTATTTTACCATCATCTAAAGGCACATTAAGAAGAACCATCAAATCCCTCTGATTTTCCAATTTTCTAATATTATTTTCAACCAGAGTTATTTCATTTTTTTTATAAAATTCTTTTCCAGATAAAGCCGTTGCTATCACAAGAAAACCTATCATTAAAACTAAAATTATAAAAAATGCAACAGCCCAAGTAATTGTTGCCCCTATTTGTGCTTTTTTTAAAATCATTGAACCAAAGAAATTTCCTCGCCTACTTGATTCGACGCAGTTAAAATTTCCAACCTCCATTTTCTAATTTCGTTTTCTTCCTCATAAAAAATACTTCTTTCTTTTGAAACACACCCTTCTGTATTTTTTAAATTACACGCATTTGTAAGAACTCCTTCTTCAATTTCTTTCATCACTTCTCCAGATTCATCCAAAATAGAAACATTAAAATAAAAAGCACTCTCAATAACTTTCTTATTTAATTTACACTCTTGAAAAATATCAAAATCATTTTCTAATAAATTACTAATTAAAATTCCTTGTTCAAAAAAACAATCCAAAATTTTATTACTAAGTATTTCTGCTTCCACCCCCCTCACATCAATCTCTGCAGAATAAAACATTGAAACTCCAAATACAATTCCTGTCCCAACTATAGCGATTGTGAAAAGCCACCAAATAGAAAGCAACTTCTCTCCTCCAATTTTATTCCTAAGCAACATTTAACACATCTCCAAGTAAAGCATATCTTTTAGTGACTTCTTTAACATAATTTTGTGTCTCAGAAAAGGGGGGAACCCCCCCATATTTATCTACATTTGTAGGACCTGCATTATAACCGGCTAACACTAAAGAAAAATCATTATTATATTTATCTAATAACCATCTAAGATATTTAGTTCCACCCATTATATTTTCTTCAGGATCAAAAGAATTTTTCACACCCATTTCATTAGCTGTTTCATCCATTAATTGCATCAGACCTTTTGCACTAGCAGAAGAAACTAAAGTAGATTTACAATTAGATTCCTGCATCATAACTGCCAAAATTAAAAGAGAATTAACATTATATTCTTTAGAAGATTCTGATATCCATTTAACATAACTGTCACAATCTTTCTCACAAAAACAGGTTCTTCCTTCAATAGAATTACTCTTAGCAAAATTCATTGCTTTCTCTAACTCTTCATCACTAAATTCTTTATCAAAATCAACAGGCCTAATAACATCTGGCCAAACCTTATCCCCTATATTTATAATTATTAAATTCTCCTCAACATGATCATAAACATTAACTTCATAATCTGAAAAATACTTGTAACTATATCCTCCTTTGCTTCCCAAATTAACTATAACTTGGTTTGTTTTATTATCTACTCTAATCAAATCACTTGTCTTTTTATTTTTCTCTGCAACTTTAACACCTTCTTCAAAATCAACTAAAATCTGCATATCTGACTTTGCCTCATCAATCAACAACGCAACTTGCTTTGCATATACTTGTTCATAAACAAGTGCTCCTGTTGACGCCTTAATTACAAACAATAATAAAATCCCAAAAAAAACAAGATTCAAAATAATAAACATCATAGGTGGAAGAATTATCTCACTTCCTTTTTTATTTCTTAAAAACACCCCCATAATCTATCAAAAGAAAACAAGATTATAAATTTAACTTATACTCTCAAAAGAACTGCATCCTAATTTCTTAAGATTATCTCCTTTATAATCTATAAAACTCCATCCGGTATGAAATTTTCTTTCTAAAATTTTATCTCCAACTTTTTCTCCATAATGTTCCCCAACAATAATTCCTGTAACAAAACTTAATGTTCCAATCGCAATTCCTGCGGGAGGAAAAAGAATTCCAAAAGCAAGGCCAGCAACACCTCCTGCTCCTGCCCCAAGCCAATTTGCTATATTTGTATTTGCAACCTCAAAAAAAACAATTGCTTTTTCTTCTGTTGGAAACCCATCTAAATTTTCATTATAAGTTTCAGAACTAACCCCTCCTGTCAAAAATTTCCAGTAAGAAACATTTTGATTAGGAACTTCACGAGTTAAAAGATAATTACCCAAACCTTTTACTTCTCCACCTAAATCTCCTTTCAATGATTTATCAAATGCAATCCTTGAACAAACAGAACATCTCTTTTCTGTAGTTTTTTCTCTAGTAAAAATCTGGACTTTTCCTTCCCCCATCATTGCCCAACAACTCGCCAACTCTCTTGCAATAAACCTATTTATTTCCTCTTCTGTTTTATCCTTACCAATCCGAACAGCCTCAAACTCTCCATCCCCAAACTCCTCTTCACAATCTCCTTTTCCAAAAACTTTATTTGTTATGCAAAATTTTGCAGTCTGACATTTAAGAGAAGGAAGATTTTTTAAATTAAATGTGTCTGGCAAAGTTCCTCTTAAAATCACAGATGCGTGACAAGTTTCTCTATCAATTTCTTCTGTCCAACCAATATTCGCAAAAACAAGAATAAGAATTGCAAAACCAACTATCAAAAGAATTATCTTAACTAACTGCGAAGAAGTCATTTGTCCATTTTTATTTTTTTTAAATTTCATTTTAATTTAATATATAACTAGCAAATTTATAAACTCCTGCTCCAAGTAGAATAAAAATAACTACCCATAACAAAACTTTCATAAAATTTTCCATAACTCCTCTTTTATTTTTCATTTAACCTTTCAAAGCTCTAAACTGAACTTTTAAAACCCCCTTCTCATAAATAATTTTTTCTTCTAAAACAATAGCAACATTTTCTCCAATCCCAAAACTAGCAATTTCCCATATATCTCTCAAGGAATTTCCATCAACATAGTTCCATGGATAAGATGCTCCTTCTTTACTATATCTCATTGCCCAACCAGATTCACCAAATAGTTTATTAAAATCATATATAATTGGGGGATTAATATCTTCTATACCTTTTGTAGAAGTGCTTTCAACAATCTCAATCATTTGTTCAAAAATCTTTTTCTTTTCTCTATCTACTTCAATTTCAGTATTTAAAAAATTATTAAAAATTATTTCGTGTTCTACTTGTTTCTTCTCAGTATAAATCTTAAACTTCTTTTCTTCTTTCTGAATAAAAATCTCTCTTGGAACTTCCTTCAAACTTACATAATTATCTAAGGCAAGGGTAATGAGATTTATAGGTAAAGGAAAATTATCACAAACACCTTCTTCTTTACAAAGAACATAATTTTCTTTATTTTCATTTTTTTCTGGACAAATGCACAAAACTTTTTCCTCTTCATCAGGAAAAGAAACAACCATCCAATCTTTTGGTGAAGTTAAAAGAACATTGATATTTTCACCATCTTTCTCAATAAAATTTATTTTCTCTTTAATTAAATTTAAACTCGCCTCAGCCTGTTTAAGTTTTGTGTTTTTCATAAAAATCCCTGTAAAACTAAATACAAGATAAGCAAGAATACTAATCCCAATAACTGCAAGAATTATTTTCAATGTTTCTGGCATTAATATTCCGTTTTTATTTTTCACAATAGTTCTCATCACAATTCACCCAATTATTTCCTAATTTATCTTTACAATATTGATTTAATTCAAGTTTAGCACCTTTACATTCTCCTGTATTTTCTGCGCCTTCATACAAACAACAACAAGTTTCTCCTTCTTGAAGAGAATTTATTTTAAAACTTTTTGTAGCACCAGTTTTATCACCAGGACTCCCCCCTTGAAAAAGAGGATCTCCAATAAATTTATCTTCTTTATTAGCATCAAAATCCGGCAAAAATTTAAAATATTTAGTTATATCGACTTTAAACAAAAATAATAAAACAATCCCAACAGCAAGGGCAACTAATATTACAACCAATAATTTATTTATTGAAAAACTCATCTTCCAAACCTCAAAATATTTCTAACATATTCAATAGCATTAATTCCTTTATCTTTTAAAATAAAAAACCCAACAAGCATTATTATTAAAACAGTGATTGCAAGAATCCACCACCCCATCATCTGAATTTCCATTCCTTTTTTTCTGTTTACAGGAAAACATAGCAAGGACTTGCTTCTTGCTTTTTTATCAAACCACTTTTTCATTAAACAAAAATGAAAACACATTTAATAAATTTAACTAAATCCCTCCTAACACAACAGTTGACAACACAAACAAAGTTATTGTTGCTAAAAGAGCCGTAATAAAATAAAGTAATATTCCTTTTTTCAAATTCTTCCCTGTCTTATTAGTTTTCTCAAGTTTGTCTTCTCCAGAATCAATTGTTACCAAAGTTCCTGTTAAAATAAATATTATTTGAACAAGATAAACCCCAATTGCAATTTGCAAATAATAAGGAGGTATTGTATTAGCTACATCAAACATTTCCAAAAGAGTAGACACACTTATCCCTCCTAAAAATTCTGCCCCTCCTAAATCAGCCAAACCTAAGTTATTCAAAATAGACGTAATCATCGCTGCCAAACCAACAACAATTCCAGACAGCAACGGTGCTAAAAAAGTCATGTTGCTTTTCATATCAGAAATAACTTCTGCAAGCATATCTCTAAGTCGGTTAGTAATCTTCTGAATATTTTTAACATACTCTGAAATACTCATTAAACCTATTGCAGCGATTTTCAACCCTTTTTTTGACGACTCAACAAGAATCCTCATACTTATTGCAATCAAGTCAGAAGGATAATAAATTAGCGCGCCCCTCCTCTTATCAAAAATCGCTCTCTCAACACTCATTCCCATTTGCCGAATATTATAATTCACTCTCTTGAAAAAATCCTCTGTCTTCAACCCTTTTGATGATTCAGCTACTTTCCCAAAAACAAGTTCAGGAGGCATACCATTCCCTAACCTATTTCCGATTTGAAACAAAGAATTATTAAATTCACTTTCAAGTTGCCTTGTTTTTTCTCTTTCTTTAATCAAATCTTTAGTTTTACTTTTGAACGCCATTGAAAAAAACAAAGCCAATCCCAATGGGATAAACAAACTAAACACCAATGCTCCAATACCAAAAGGCCCAACAACACCTGCTCCAACTTCTTTAAAATCAAACAATTTACTATCCCCAAAAAAACTCAATCCAAGTTGAGAAAAAGTATAATCTGTTTGCAAACCAAATAACTCAGGAAGAGGAGTATATTGAAAAATCAATGGCAAAAGCCCAATTATAAAAAAAGGCAAGCAAATCAAAAAAGGAATAATATAATTTTTATTACTTTTATATTTAGGGTAAAAAGGATTTCTTTCTAACAAAGAACTCTCGCCATAACCTCCTGGTCTTAACATCAAAACTTTATCTGTAAGATAAAAAACAAAAAAAGGAATAACCATATTAAACAAAATAAAAACATGAACCCAATTAAGCATTCCACCCAGCATTGCAGAAGCCAAAGGCAACAACGCCAAACCCAGCGTCGGTAAAACAACTCCAAGCATATAAACATTTGTCAAGGGACTTCGGACATTATGAGTAAATTTCAGCATTTTATTATAAACACCTTCAAGAACAACCTGCAAGGATTTCTCTAAAGTCGCAACCCTTCTTGTATTATCTGGTTCAAACAAACTACTCTCAATCAAATGAAATGCCTCAATAAACTCAACAGAATAATCTCTCCATGTTCCAAGATAATTATCCAAACTATCTTTTATTGAAGAAAATTTTCCTATAGAAACTTCATAAAATATTTTCTTAAAATCAAGAGCAAGAGGATATTGCAAATGCTCTGAAGCAAAAGCAATTGCTTTCTCAAGATTAGAAGTGTGCCTCATATAAACAACCACATACAAAAGAGCAGGAACCATTTGCGATGATGCCTTAAGCCTCCATTTGTTCGCCAGTCTTGCAGGGTATCCATTAACAAAATAAAATAAAAACAAAGACAAAACAAATATCAAGAACAAAAATAAAAAAGGAAAATTCGCAAAAACCCCGCTTATCAAACCACCTCCTCCAACCCCTTTAATCAAAGCAACTGCAATAGAAATAAATAAACCAATTGTAAATACTGCGATAAAAGACATTATTCCCAATGTCAATGCTTGCCAAGGTTCAATATCAACATGTGCAATTTCAAGTTGTCTTCTAATTTTCACTTCATCTTTTTGAGCAACTTTCAACTTTACCACATTACCCAAACTACGACACCATTTCTCATACCTGGTTACCTCAGGAACCATCTCTTGCTTAAATTTAATATATTCCTGACTAAACCCTCTCCTTTGAATATCTGTTGTCTTAATCTGCTCTTCAATTCTCGCACTATGCTTTCTAAGAATATCTTTAACTTTTTTATCAACCATCTTTATATTTAATAAAAATATAGAATTAATAAATGTTTGGAGAATTAAACATAAGCAGTAACAGCATAAGGGGTAATCAAATGTAATCCTTCCAAATATCCTTCGGATATAAAAAGAACAGGTGGTTTAATTTCGCCATCAGTCTCAAAATTTGTGGATTCAAAATCAACACCTAATAATTTTAACAACTTAGAAGCAATCTTAGAATCTTCACCCCCATCTACTAATAAAGTATTTTTTACCATATAATTAAATTGTTCAAAAGTTTTTAAAGATTGTTATATTAAATCCTCCGCTTCTTAACTTCTTCATTCAACCATCGCTGCCAAGCAGGAAAAACCCTATCGCTCATAGGCAAACCAATTTCTTTACTTATCTCATCAGAAATTTTATGAAACTCATGATTAGAACGCGTATTAAATTTCGCTTCTAAAATATTTTCATCCCCAGTAATTTTCGCAACATCAACAATTTCTTTTTTTATTTTCGCCCTCAACAAAATATTATCATAAATAGCATCCCAGTTTCCAGCCCAACCACGAACATTCGCAGCAATTCCTTTAATTATTTCACTATCTCCATTAATCAAATCTTCTGAAACTTCCAATTCATCTTTTTCTACATTATATTTCAGCAAATCAACAAATCCTTTTTCCAATAAAGGGTCTTGTTTCCAGTGTTTCCGAACTTCTGAAATCTGCACCACCCTTTTGAATGAATGCAAACCATCAGGAGTTTTTATTGGATTACAAACTGCAATTATATCTGTTGCCTTAAACGATGTAGCTGGAACCCCCAAATCATTTACCACTCTATCAAAAACCCCATAAGGAGAAGCACCATGAATTGTCCCTGCAACCACATTTGCCAAAGCTCCAACCCTCATCGCCTCGTAAAGTGCTTTTGCCTCTTCACTCCTAACTTCCCCCATAATTAAACAACTATCTCCTAATCTCAAACTCGTTCTTATTCCATCATCTGCTGACACTTCTGCAGTTGTCTTTAACAAAGCAGAACGAACTTTCATTCTCAAAATATCATACTCAAGCTTTCTCAAAGACTCAACAGGCAATTCTAAAGAATCTTCAATAACAATAATTCTATTTTTAGAGATAATTTCCAACATCAAACTTCCAAGCAAACTTGTTTTCCCAGAACTTCTTGTACCTGCAATCAATAATGTTCTCGAACCGTCAATTAAAAAACTAAACAAACCTGCAGCAAAAGGATTAAGCATTTTATTCTGCACAAAAAGGGGCAATGTCCAAGGTTGTTCTCTATGTCTTCTAATCGCATAAGATAACCCATCTGGTGACAAAGGTCTCTGGATTATCGCAATCCTCGCTCTAATATTTCCAATTTCTAATTGAGTATCTAAAATAGGATTTGCCTCGTCAAGAGGCCTACCAGAAATCATTCTAAACTTTGCAGCCCAGGAATCAACATCTTCTTGGCTTGGAAGAATATTTGTAGAACACTCTTCATAATCCTGATGTCTCAAAAAAATATTCGTCATTGAAATCGGAGCATTCAAAACAATGTCCTGAAGTTTTTTATCCTGAAGCAAAACCTCAATAAGCCCAAACCCAACCGTATGCCTAACAAGAATCATCGCCAATTTATTCAAATCAGAGTAAT
>Ga0307992_1001340_pt1 | contig 14624 bp, 11 predicted proteins | sample EllFjometagen133_FD_203162 | JGI IMG/M metagenome (GOLD analysis project Ga0307992, IMG submission 203162) | Marine microbial communities from Ellis Fjord, Antarctic Ocean - #133 | ecosystem: Environmental > Aquatic > Marine > Unclassified | place: Southern Ocean | collected 2014-10-08
ACGGTCCTATGGGTGTGTTTGAGATTGACGCGTTCAGCATGGGAACCTTTTCCATGGTTCATACTGTTGCGCAGTCCCATGCCCTTACGATTGTGGGAGGCGGGGATACGGATGTCGCGGTTCACAGAGCGGGACAAAGCGATTATATTACCTATATATCCACCGGAGGCGGCGCATCTCTCGAACTTCTAGGGGGCAAAAAATTGCCGGCTGTTGAAGCGCTTGATGAATGTGAAAAAAGGATGGATTGACCAGGGACCGGACCCTATGAGAAATGTGAGGATTGTTTGTGAATATGACGGCACTTCCTATCATGGCTGGCAGATACAGCCCAACGGTATCAGTATTCAAGAGGTGCTTGAGAAAAAGATAGAGATAATCACACAGGAAAGGATAAAATTGACAGCTTCGGGTAGAACGGACGCCGGCGTTCATGCCTTGAATCAGGTAGCAAACTTCAGAACAGGATCGGTCATAAGGTGTGAGAATCTGCTGAAGGGAATTAACAGTCTTCTTCCCGAAGACATTGTCATAAAAGACCTGCAGGATGCGGATGAGGATTTCCACGCGCGCTTCAACGCGAAGAGCAAGATATATCTGTACAAAATATTAAACAGTCCGGTGAGAACAGCCCTCTACAGAAACTATTCCTGGCATGTGCGCGTTTCTCTTGATGTGGATGCAATGAGAGAAGCGGTGATAATGCTGAAGGGGAGGCGCGATTTTTCATCTTTCTGCGCCTCCGGGTGTGATTCCGAAAACCATATAAGGACAGTTATTTATACTTCTGTTGATACGAGGGGCGACATGATTTCATTTACCATAGAGGCAAACGGTTTTCTTCGCTATATGGTTAGGAACATTGTTGGTCTGCTTGTCGACGTAGGGAGAGGAATCGTTACGCCTGCCGGATTCGAGGAAATAATGGATGCCAAGAACAGGACGGCGGCCGGTATTACTGCCCCTCCACAGGGGCTTTTTCTCAGAGAGGTCAAATACTGATGAAGATACTGGTGCTGGGACATAAGGGTATGCTCGGAACCGATCTTGTAACAACTCTTGGCGGAGCTCATGATGTAATCGGAAAAGATGTTGAAGATTTTGATATTGGGTCTGCCTCCGATTGCAGAGAGCTGGTTGAAGAATCAGGTGCGGATGTGGTTATAAATGCGGCTGCCTATACGAACGTGGATGGTTGTGAAACGGATGAGGCAGGATGTTTTTCCGTGAATGCCGATGGAGTGAAAAATGTGGCTCTGGCCTGCAGAGGGACCGGTATCAAATTGATCCACTTCAGCACCGATTATGTATTTGATGGCACGAAAGCCGTTCCATATGTGGAAGAGGATACATGTAATCCCATCAACGTCTATGGGAGATCCAAGTTAAAGGGGGAGGAGTATCTCAGGGAATTTTCCGATAATTATATATTGTTGAGAACATCCTGGCTTTATGGAAAGAATGGAAGTAATTTTGTCGGAGCAATAGTGAAAAAGGCGGAGAAAACAGGAGAACTGGAGGTGGTTGATGACCAGACTGGCTCACCCACCTGTACAGTGGATCTGGCCGCGGCAGTTAAGTTGCTTGTTGAAGGTGAATACAGAGGCATTTTCCATGTAACAAACAGGGGAACGTGCAATTGGTATCAGTTTGCCCTGAAGATACTGGAATATAAGGGCATGGAAAATGTCAGTATCATTCCGATAAAATCTGCAAAGTATGGCAAGAGCGCCCCCCGTCCTGAATATTCGGTTCTCAGTTGCAAAAAATTCACCGATGCAACACGCAGGGCGATGAGATTCTGGCAGGTAGCGCTGAAGGACTATATAGCCAGTGTATAATCTGAGGAGAATTGGCCGATGATCACCACAGACAGAGACAACCTCCGGAAGGTGTACCCAATTTCGAACACAGGTTTTGCCAGGGCCTATCTTATCGAAGGCAGTGAAGGGCTCATGGCTGTTGATGTAGGGAGTCCCGGATGCGCGAAAGACATAGCCGGGTACATAACACGTGTGTTGGGCCGGACTCTGGATGATCTGAAATATATAACAGCCACACATTTTCATATAGATCACATAGGTGGGATCGGCCATCTGCTTGACATGTGTCCGCCGCGAACGAGAGTCCTTTTCTATTACATGGTGAAAGATTATATCACGGGAAGGAAAAAGATATCCCTGATAAAGAACTGGTTTGTGGGCCTTCCTCCCGCGACAATGGTAAGCGCTCGCAATCTCAGGAGATTTTCGCATCTCGGTGTCGAGAGTCTGACAGGGATTCCCCTTCCGGGACTGAGGAATATCATAAGGCTTCCCTTCAGTCGCGACAGGATCGATTATTTCGGAAGCGAGAGAAGGAAAATATATCCTCTCGACGATCTGGGTTTTAAAGAATGGGATGCAATAAAAACTCCCGGCCATACGGAAGATTCTGTGTGCTTTTTCAACAGAACAACAGGAGAACTGATATCGGGAGACCTGATCATAAATATTTCCAAAGATGGCAGGGGAGAGCTGAACAGGTTTCACTGGAGCAGGAATGTCATAAAAGAATCCTGCGATTATCTGCGTAGTACAATAAAACCCGTGGTTATTTATCCAGGTCATGGTGAGGTGATAACTGGAGACAGTGATATGCTCGCAAAAGTCAAGACTTTTTAGATAGCGACGAGGAGCTTGTGGTGCAAGAGAAAATAGTTGTCATGCCTGAAGAGCTGTCCAACAAGATAGCCGCGGGCGAGGTAGTTGAAAGACCTGCCTCCATAGTCAAAGAGCTTGTCGAAAACTCTCTTGATGCCGGCGCGACGGATATCCTTATTGAGCTTGAAGGCGGAGGGAAACGTTCTGTAAAGGTTGTGGATAATGGTAGAGGGATAGATAGGGTTGACGTAAGGCTCGCATTTGAGAGACACGCCACGAGCAAGATATATACATTTGAAGATATCTATGAGATAGCATCTTTCGGGTTTCGCGGCGAAGCCATAGCGAGTATAGCTTCCATATCCAGGATTGAAATGCTGACAAGGAAGAAAGAATCTTTGTCAGGTATCCGGGCGATGGTAAGGGGAGGCAGAATCGAAGAGATTATTGATGCCGGCTGCCCTGTCGGCACGTCGATAACTGTCAGCGATATCTTTTATTCCACACCGGCCCGGATGAAGTTTATGAAGGGGGATTCCACCGAACAGACCCACTGTATAGACGCTATAATGAGACTGGCGCTTTCCAACCCGAAAGTGAAAATTAGGGTCGTCGCAAAAGGCAAAACAGTTCTTAATCTACTGGGAACAAAAAATCTGTCAGACAGAATTGCGCTTGTATTTGGCGAAGACTTCGGGAGACACACACTCGAAGTTGAAGGGCAGAGGGGAGATGCAACCATTCGAGGGATCATTTCCATGCCCGACCGCACGAGGGCAAACACGAAAGGGCAGTTCTATTTTATCAATAACCGGTTCATAAGGGACAGACTCCTGAATCATTCGGTTATAAGCTCTTACAGGAGATTGATAGAGCCCAGGAGGTTTCCTTATGTTGTCCTGTTTATAGATATGCCTGCATCCGATGTAGATATAAATGTCCATCCGGCCAAGATGGAGGTGCGCTTCAAAAACTCCGGGGATGTATACAGTCTTGTTGCAGACACCCTTTCCGAGGCGCTGTCCGGCATGTCCACCGCTGCGACCGAACTTTCCGGGCCCTCTTTTGGGGTGAGTGCGGACGCGTACAGAGAAAGAGTTGGAAACGTTTTAAAGAGATACACCGTCCAGTCGGGTACTGAAAAGAAAACCTTTAACGTTAATGTTTCTGAGAAGGGAATGAGGAAAGCGCCGGATTCCTTCGGTGGGAGAGAAGGTGGTGAGGAATTGCCAAACCTTTTCAACGAGCGTGATGTGCCGGAAGGCGCGATAAACTTCTCATCTCTCCATTACCTGGGTCAGATTGCGGGTACGTATCTTGTGTTTTCGTCGATAGAGGCGCTTATTCTCATGGATCAGCATGCTGCCCATGAGAGGGTTCTTTTTGAAAAACTAAAGGCATCCACGAAGGAGAATACACATATTCAGGGTTTGCTGATACCGGAGGTTGTGGCCCTTCGGCCCGGCCGCTTTGATCTGCTTATGAATAGTATTGACGTGTTGAGAGATGCGGGACTTGGTGTTGAACAGTACGGTGAGAATACGATACTGGTAAAACAGGTTTCCGCTTTTCTGACGGAGTGCAATCTCGAAGAGCTTATTTCCGATGTAATAGAGGAGATCGGGGATACGAGGAAGACCGAAAATATCGATGAAATGAAAGACAAAATTCTTACCGTGATGGCTTGCAAAGGGGCAGTCAAGGCCAATAACAACTTGACGGATTTAGAGGTTGCGGCATTGTGTGAAGACCTTGATTCGATACCATTCGCGTCAACCTGTCCTCACGGAAGGCCTACCTATGCAGTGCTTGACATAAGGGATTTGGAGAGGATGTTCAAGAGGAGATGACGGAACCGGAAACCCCCAAAAGGGGACATGCCCGAAACTTCCAAAAGAGGACACCCCCGAAACCCCCGCTTATTGTTATCATGGGTCCCACCGGGGTAGGTAAGAGTGATCTGGCGATCAGACTTGCCGAGATATACAACGGAGAAATTATAAGTGCCGACTCAATGCAGATTTACAGGCACATGGATATAGGCACCGCAAAACCTTCCTCTGAAGAGAGACTCCGTGTACCCCATCACCTGATTGATGTTGTAAATCCAGATGAAGAATTCAACGCTTCCATGTTTGTCGAAAAGGCCGATAAGACGATTGCGCTTCTCCATGGTAGTAATAAAAGAGTGTTTGTGGTTGGAGGCACAGGATTATATCTGGACGCTCTGCTCGGCGGGCTTTTGAATGCCCCCGGCGCTGACGGGAGGCTTCGCGATTCCTATAGAAAAGACGCCGCACAATATGGAAAAGAGCATCTTTACGGGCGGTTGCGGGAGATGGATGCGACAGCCGCAGAAAGGATACATCCGAATGATCTTGTCAGGACAATCAGGGCGCTTGAGGTATTGGAACATACAGGGCAGTCCATTGCTGATATACAGGGGGAACACAGGTTCGGCAATAATGTATATGATTTCGTGAAGATAGGCCTTAATACCGACAGGAGTCTTCTGTACGACAGGATAAATAACAGGGTTGAAGAAATGATGGAGGCTGGGCTTGTAGAGGAAGTAAAAAGGCTTATGGACAGAGGCTATGACGAATCAGTCAGACCGATGCAATCCATGACCTACAGGAACGTTCTTTCCTGCATCAGAGGAAAACAGGGCGAGCAGGATATGGTGAGATTGATCAAACGTGATACGAGGCACTATGCCCGGAGACAACTGACGTGGTTCAAGAGAGATCTGGATATCAAATGGTTTGCCCCTCAGGATGAAAATATGATAAGAAGCGCGATTGAAAAATTTGTATGAGCAGTTTATGCTCACTATAGTAAATCAAGAAGGACGTGTTATGAAAAAAGAAGAATTGAACAAGTCTTATGAATCTCATGATGTTGAGAAAAAATGGTACCAGCGCTGGCTTGATGAAGGTCTGTTCCGGGCGGAGGATAAGAGTGACAGGAAACCATTTTCGATAGTTATCCCGCCGCCGAATGTTACCGGGATACTTCACATAGGACACGCACTGAATAATACCCTGCAGGATATTATCGTGAGGTACAAGAGAATGCAGGGCTGCAATACACTTTGGATGCCCGGGACTGATCACGCGGGGATAGCCACCCAGAACGTAGTGGAGCAGGCACTTGCCAGAGAGGGAACGACGAGACACGATATAGGAAGAGAAAGATTTATAGAGAAGGTGTGGGAATGGAAGAAAGAATACGGCGGTGAGATCATAAACCAGCTGCATAAGATGGGCTGTTCCTGCGACTGGTCTCGGGAACGGTTTACCATGGATGAGGGACTTTCCAGGGCGGTCAGGGAGGTTTTTGTCCGGCTTCATAATGATGGTCTTGTATATCAGGGTGATTATATCGTCAACTGGTGTCCAAGGTGTCATACAGCAATATCCGACCTTGAGGTTGAATATGAGGAAGAAGAGACCAGCCTCTGGCATATACGATATCCGTATGCCGAAGGGGAGGGCGAAATAATTGTGGCTACGACACGTCCGGAGACTATGTTGGGTGATACTGCTGTCGCGGTCAACCCCGACGACGAAAGATACGCGGATGTTAAAGGGAAGGAAGTGGTTCTTCCGATTGTGAACAAGAGGATACCGGTTATCGCAGATGATTACGTGTCCAGGGAATTTGGCACCGGCGCGGTGAAAATAACTCCTTCAGCGGACCCCAACGACTTTGCCATGGCGCAGAGACACAATCTTGATATCGTTACTATTATGGACGGCAATGCTATTATCAATGAAAATGGAGGAATATATCAAGGGCAGGACTGCTACACGTGCAGGGAGAATATCGTAAAGGATCTTAAAGAGGGCGGCTATCTTGTGAAGACAGAGCCCTATTCACACAACGTGGGGCGCTGTTACAGGTGCAAGACTGTTGTGGAGCCGGCGGTGTCCAAACAGTGGTTTGTCAAGGTAAAGCCCTTGGCAAGGACCGCCATCGCCGCGGTTGTGAAGGGCGAGACAAAGATCATTCCTTCCACGTGGGAGGCCACATATTTTGACTGGATGGATAACATAAGAGACTGGTGCATTTCCAGGCAGATATGGTGGGGGCACAGGATACCGGTATGGTATTGCAATGATTGCGGCAATGTCATAGTGGCAGTCGAAGATCCTGACAGTTGTCCCGTATGTGGGGGGATTTCTCTCAGGCAGGATGAGGATGTTCTGGATACATGGTTCAGCTCCTCTCTCTGGCCATTTTCAACTATGGGATGGCCTGACAAGACAGAGGCACTTGAGACATTTTATCCCACTTCACTCCTTGTAACCGGGTTTGATATCATATTTTTCTGGGTGGCCAGGATGATGATGATGGGACTTTACGTTATGGGGAAAGTTCCCTTCTCGGATGTTTATCTGCATGCCCTTGTTCGGGATGAAAAGGGCGACAAGATGAGCAAATCAAGTGGAAACAGCGTAAATCCTTTGGAAATGATTGACAAATACGGTGCAGACGCTCTTCGCTTTACTCTGGCAGCCTTTACTGCTCAGGGGAGGGATGTGAAGATGTCTGAGGAACGTATTAAGGGATACAGACATTTTGTAAATAAGATATGGAACGCGGCCAGATTTTCTCTGATGAATCTTGAAGATTATCCCGGGGAAACTGTGCTGGAAAAGGAGGAATATTCGCTTTGTGACAGATGGATCAAAGACAGCCTTAACAGCACCGTGGCGGATGTCAGGAAAGCTCTTGACGAATACCGATTTAACGACGCCGCAGGAAGAATATATCAGTTTATCTGGCATGAGTTTTGCGATTGGTACCTTGAACTGATAAAGCCGGCATTGTATGACAAGCAACAAGCACGGCAGAGAAAACTTGCCGCCCAAGAGACACTGCTCTCAATATTAAAGACAGCTCTCCAGCTCCTTCACCCGTTCATGCCCTTTGTCACAGAGGAAATATGGCAGAAGTTAACAACGGATGAGGGATATATAATGGTTAGTAAATTTCCCGACCAGGATGATTCTCTGAGGGATGAAGATTCAAGGCGCCACATGGATCTTATTAAGAACATTATAAACAGTATCAGGAATATAAGGGGTGTAATGAATATCAGCCCTTCAAAGAAATTGAAGGTACTCATTTCCGCTCCCGATGGTGATATGTTGTCCATTATAGAGGCAGGCAGAGGCTATATAATGGACATCGCGAAACTGGAAGACTTGGCGATAGAGGAAAATGCCATAGAGCCGAAGGGGTCTGCGATAGGAATGGTAGGCACTGTCAAGACATATGTGCTCCTTGAAGGCACCGTGGATGTCGAGGCCGAAAGGGCAAGGCTGGAGAAGGAGATGAAAAAGCTTGACAAAGACCTCGCTTTCATCTCTAAAAAACTGGGAAATCAGGATTTTATGGAAAAAGCGTCCAGTGCTGTAGTTGAAAAAGAAGAAAATAAATTCAAAAATCTGAAAGAAAAAAGCGGAGTGCTGGAAGATGCTCTTGGCAGGCTCCGTAATATAGCGTGAGTACTATCATGATCTCAGATATCAGGGTGAAGGAACTTATCCGGACAGCGCTTGATGAAGACATAGGGTCGGGTGACCTTACCACGTTATCTATACTTATCGGCGACGAAATCGGTGTTGCTCAGGTGATTTCGAAGGGAGAAATCATTGTCGCGGGTATCGATGTTTTCAGAGAGGTATTCCATGTTCTAGATTCAGCTTTGGTTTTTGAGGCGTATTTCTGCGACGGCCAACCGGCGGGGAGAGATGAGAGTCTTGCCTGCGTGTCGGGAAGCTTGAAAAGCATCCTTCTCGCGGAACGCGTAGCGTTGAATTTTTTCCAGAGAATGTGTGGTATTGCTACAATGACACACAAATATGTTGAAGAAGTAAGGGATATTGGAGTCAAAATACTGGATACGAGAAAGACGACTCCAACCCTGAGAAGTCTTGAGAAATACGCGGTAAAAACAGGAGGGGGGCTTAATCACAGATTTGGCCTGTATGATGGCGTGATGATCAAGGATAATCACATAAGCGCCGCTGGGGGCATTTCGAATGCGGTAAGAAAAGTGGTTGGAAATATTTCGCCCACGGTAAAGATCGAAGTAGAGGTGAAGAATCTTCAGGAAGTCGAAGAAGCCCTTACCTCGGGAGCTGATATAATCATGCTGGACAATATGGGGACAGGTGAGATGAAAAAAGCTGTTTCCCTCATTGATGGGAGGGCGCTGGTCGAGGCCTCCGGAAATGTCACCCTGTCGAATGTTAAGGAGATCGCGGAGACCGGGGTGGATTTTATATCCGTCGGAGCTCTCACCCATTCCGCTCCCGCCGCTGACATATCACTTGTGTTTATGGATCAGGGATCAGAGTTGTAGGTTGGGTTGAGGTACGAAACCCGACAGAACCCTCAGAATTATGGAACAGAGTTTTAATAAAACCAACCTGGAGAAACTCGTTTCCGATGGCCTCATAGGGAACAGAGTTCACTTTTTTGAGGAGATTGATTCAACGAATAACCATGCGGTTTCGCTTGCCGGTAACGGGGCTGGCGAAGGTGAAGTAGTAATAGCCGACTGCCAGACAGCGGGAAGGGGGAGATTGAGAGACAGGATCTGGCACTCGCCCCCGGGCAGGAACCTGTACACCTCCATTATATTAAAACCTGATATAGAACCCGCTTCTGCTCAGGGGTTGACTCTTCTTGCCGGAGTTGCTGTGGCTGAATTGCTTTCTGGTTATTGTCCTGTCGCACTCAAGTGGCCCAATGACATACTTGCTGGGGGTAGAAAGATTTCCGGTATCCTGACGGAAATGAGAATCAAGGGACAGAATCTTGATTTTGTTGTTGTGGGAATCGGCATTAATGTAAATATGGAATCGACTGATTTTCATGAGGAAATTCGCGATATATCCACATCGCTGAAGGAGAAGACAGCAAACAGTATTTCACGTGTTGATCTTACTGTTAGTTTGTACCGGTTGTTTGAGAAATGGTACAGGATATTTATTGATGAGGGCTTTGTCCCTGTAAGAGACCGGTGGATGGAATATTCGGATATAATCGGGAAAACTATTGAGGTGACAGGCACAGGTGTTGTGCAGAGAGGGAGATGCGGGGGGATAGACAGCGAAGGCGCTCTTCTGCTCATTGATGGGAAAAACAGGACAAGACGCGTTCTGTCTGGAGATGTAAGTGTGACGAAAAACAGGTGATAAATTATGCTTCTGGTTATCGATGTAGGAAACACAAATACCGTTGTCGGTCTTTATGATGGGGATAAACTTTTAAACCACTGGAGAGTTCGTACCGTAACGGACCATACCGTTGATGAATACGGAATGCTTCTTTTGAATCTCTACAAGACAAGTAAAATAGGTCCAGACTCCATAAATGCTGTCATTATATCATGCGTAGTGCCATCCATGCTGAATATACTGGAACCTCTTTGCCAGAAATATTTTCATCTTACTCCTCTCATTGTTGGCCCGGGTATAAAGACGGGTATGCCGATATACTATGACAATCCTAAAGACGTAGGCGCTGACAGGGTTGTCAACGCTGTCGCCGCCCATGAGAAATACGAAGGGAATCTCATCATTGTGGATTTCGGCACAGCGACTACCTTTGATTATATCACGAAAAAGGGTGAGTACATGGGCGGATGCATAGCTCCGGGGGTTGTTATATCAAGCGAGGCACTCTTTGAGAAGGCCTCCAAGCTGCCTCCCGTTGAATTCAGCAGTCCTAAATTTGTAGTTGCCAGGGATACCGTGAGCAGTATACAGGCTGGCATCATGTTTGGTTATGCAGGTCTTGTAGACGGGATAGTGAATCGTATAAAGGAGGAAACAAAGACGGAATCCACGGTTATCGCAACAGGCGGACTGGCGAAAGTTATGACCGCGGAAGCCGGTAGCATTGATCTTGTCGATGAGATGCTTACACTGGAAGGACTTAAGATAATCCATTCAAGAAATATATGACGGCTTTGTAAATCCAGACTAACAGGGAGTGCACCTCCATTTGAAGCTTTCTACTTTGCCGTCCAATCTTGACTTTTTACAAGTGCAACATATATAACGCCATCCATTTTCTCAGCGCGTCGATGGAGCGCCCGGCATAAAGACCGCCCCTCTCTTTCTTTGGCGCCCGGTTTTCAAGCGGAGTAAAAAGACCAAAATTCACATTCATTGGCTGAAAGGTCTTGTAATCGGCGTTTGTAATGTGACGCAGAAGCGCGCCCAGAGCGGTTGTTTCCGGCGGTTCCTCCATATCCCTTCCCTCTATATACCGGCAGACATTTATCCCTGCCACCAATCCCATAGCTGCCGATTCCACATATCCCTCAACACCGGTAATCTGTCCCGCAAAGAAGAGGCTGTCATCGGAGTGAAACTGGAGTGATTTTTTAAGCAGGGCAGGGGAATTTATGAATGTATTACGATGCATGCTGCCGTATCGTGCGAAATTTGCTTTTTCCAGCCCCGGTATCATCCTGAGGATGCGTTTCTGCTCAGGCCATGTCAGTTTTGTCTGAAATCCTACCAGATTGTAAAGAGTGCCGTCACTGTTTTCCTGCCTAAGTTGGACCACGGCATGGGGCCGCTTTCCTGTTTTTGGATCTGTAAGACCCACCGGCTTCATCGGGCCGAAAAGCAGGGTCTTTGGTCCTCTTCTCGCGAGGACTTCAACAGGCAGGCATCCTTCAAAACAGCGCTTGTCTTCAAAATCTCTGAGGGGCACTTCACTGCCGCCCGATAATTCCGTCCAGAACCTTTCGTATTCATCCTTTATCATTGGACAGTTCAGATAATCTCCCTCACCGCTGGTGTCGTATCTTGACGCCCTGAAGACTCTGTTGTAGTCAATGGACTGTGCCTCCACGATGGGTGAAATGGCATCATAGAAATAGAGGTATTCATTTCCTGTAACAGAAGAAATGCTCTCTGACAGAGACTTGGATGTGAGCGGACCGGTAGCTATAATGACAATGGAATCTTCAGGGATCCCGGTGATTTCTTCCCTGATTATCCGGGTTCCTGTGGATGCGAGCCTGTCTTCAATATAATTTGAAAAAAGGGTTCTGTCCACGGCCAGGGCTTTGCCTGCCGGAACGGCTGTGGCATCGGCGGCCTCCATTATTAATGATCCCATCGTGCGCATCTCTTCCTTGAGAAGGCCAACCGCATTTTCTATGGCGTTGGAGCGGAAAGAGTTGCTGCATACAAGTTCCGCGAGGAGGGGAGACTTATGGGCCGGAGAGAACAGAACGGGTTTCATTTCGTAAAGAAGGGTGTCAATTCCTCTCCTTGAGATCTGCCACGCGGCCTCACACCCTGCAAGACCGCCACCTATGATTATAACAGGTTTAGAAAGCGCCCCCTTTTGGGGATTTTGAGTATCTGATTTCAAGTTTTGATTCACTCCCTCACTCCTTACTCCTTACCCTTCATCCTTTATCGTTACTCTTCATCCCTTTCCTTGTAACCGCATTCCTTATTGGGGCACGTCTTTGCTATGCCTCTTCCACGGGAATATTTCTCGACCAGAAATGGATGGCCGCATAAGGGACATTTTTCCGGTATCGGCCTGTCCCACAGGGCATAGGTACAGTTCGGGTAGTTTGAACATCCGAAGAACGTCTTGCCTTTCTTTGAACGTCTCTCACAGAGACTGCCGCCACACCCCTCCTGAGGGCATTTTACCCCTGTATCGAGTGGTTTTGTGTTTTTGCATTCCGGGTAGCCCGAGCATCCAAGAAATCTTCCGAATTTGCCTTCCTTTATAATCATGTTCTTACCGCACACGTCGCAGATAATATCGGTTGTCTCTGCCTCCATTTTGCTGATTGCTCCATTTTCATCCTGCGCTATATTGCCTGTATTCTTGCACTCGGGATAGTTCGAACAGGCCAGGAATTTCCCGTTCTTTCCCCACTTTATTACCATTGGGCTTCCACACTTATCGCATGCAAGATCGGTGGGAATTTCTTCCCTCTTGACATTCTTCATCTCTTCGCCGGCCTTTTCCAGCTCCGACTTAAAAGGGGTATAAAAGGCCTCCAATGTCTTATGTCTTGTGGTTTTTCCGTCTTCAATCATATCCAGGTTGTCTTCCATAGAAGCGGTGAACTGGACATCCATGATGTTGGGAAAGTTCTCTACAAGAAGCCCGTTGACAATAGTTCCAAGTTCCGTGGGGTGAAATCTGCCTTTTTCAAGCTCTGCATACTTTCTGTTCTGTATAGTGCTTATGATTGCGGCGTATGTGCTGGGTCTGCCGATTCCCTTTTCTTCCAGCTCTTTCACGAGAGTCGCTTCGGAAAACCTTGCCGGCGGCTGCGTGAAGCTTTGCTGCGGGTCCAGTGAGATCAGGGCCAGTTCATCCCCCTTGGAGACCTCTGGAAGGATCGTGCTTGACTGGTTATCTCTGTCATTAACTTCTTTATCTCTGGTTTCTGTGTAAACAATGCTGAACCCTGGGAATTTCATTATAGAACCCTGCGCGTGGAAAAGACAGCGGCCTGCCTGGATATCAATACCTGTCTGGTCGAATATAGCGGGATTCATCTGGCTCGCTATGAAGCGGTTCCATATCAGTTGATACAAACGAAATTCGTCATTCTTGAGATACTGTTTGATGTTTTGTGGCGTGTATGCTGCCGTGGTTGGTCTTATCGCTTCATGCGCGTCCTGTGAAGATTTTGAGGATTTGAAGAACCTGGCTTTTGTGGGAAGGAATTCTTTCCCATAACTCTTTTCTATATAGTCTCTTACGTTTTCTAGGGCTTCCGATGCTGTCCTGACCGAGTCGGTTCTCATGTACGTAATAAGACCAAAGGAGCCTTCTTCCCCCAGCGCTATTCCCTCATAGAGTCTCTGGGCCACACTCATCGTTTTTTTGGCCGTGAAACGAAGCTTTCTTGATGCCTCCTGCTGAAGCTTGCTCGTAGTGAATGGGGGAGCCGGAGAACGTTTTACCTCCTTTTTCTCCACCTTTTTTACAACAAAAGAAGCGCTTTTTAGTTCTTCGAGGAGCTCTTTTGTCTGAGTTTCATTTATAAGTTTCAGCTTTTTGGAGTCTATTCTTGTCAGCCGCGCTTCAAGGGGAGGAGGATTGTTTCCCTCCAGTAGGGCGGTAATGTTCCAGTATTCCTCCGATACAAACGCCTGGATCTCGGCCTCTCTGTCGCATATTATTCTTACCGCGACCGACTGGACCCGACCCGCGCTCAGTCCACGCTGCACCTTTTCCCAGAGTATCGGACTGATCTGATATCCCACAAGTCTGTCAAGAATCCGCCTAGTCTGCTGGGCCTCATATTTATTGACGTTAAGCTTCGAAGGATTATTGATGGCTGCGATAACAGTTTTTTTTGTAAGATCGTTGAAGAGTATCCTGTAGATGTTTTTATTTCCGCCTATTTCGCTCGCCACGTGCCATGCTATGGCTTCTCCCTCTCTGTCAGGGTCGGGTGCCAGAAAGATATTATCTACGTTCTTCGCGGATTTTTTCAGCTCAGAGATGACTTTTTTCTTTTCACTGATAACTTCGTAGGTTGGTTCAAAATTATTTTCAAGATCAATGCCCAGTTTGCTTTTGGGAAGGTCTTTTACGTGTCCCACAGAGGCCTTCACCTCAAATTCCGGGCCGAGATATTTCTTTATCGTTTTTATCTTTGCCGGCGATTCAACGATAATAAGTGAGCGGGGCATATTTACTCCTTTATAACAAATTTTTTTCCTGGAAGCTGATCGATATAGCCCCCCAGTTCAAGTGACATGAGAATGCTCAGGATATCATGTATCTGATAGCCGGAATCAGTTGCCAGGCTGTCTATATGAACAGATTTCTTCCCTATTAACTTCAGGATGGCTTTTTCATCAGTATTTAACTCTTCGGATTTTCCTGAATGGTTCTGTATGTGGCTTTCGTCCGATGGTTCGGCAGTTGTACTATCAAGATTTACCTGTGGTAATA
>Ga0307992_1001341_pt1 | contig 14612 bp, 22 predicted proteins | sample EllFjometagen133_FD_203162 | JGI IMG/M metagenome (GOLD analysis project Ga0307992, IMG submission 203162) | Marine microbial communities from Ellis Fjord, Antarctic Ocean - #133 | ecosystem: Environmental > Aquatic > Marine > Unclassified | place: Southern Ocean | collected 2014-10-08
AAAAGTATCGACAGCCATGGTTATAGAATCTAACCTAGGTGAATCATTTTGGTCTTATAATACAAAGAAATTAAATTCTAAATGGAATACAATTGCATCTAATTGTGCATCTATTAAGACATATATCTATGAAACCAGTAAAATCTATACTGAGAGTGAAATATTAAAATTAAAGATATATATAAAAATAGCAAATGATATATTAAAAGATATATTAATAAACATTGATTTAAAGGAAGAAACCATTGTCAATATTGAAGGATATTCATATTCACAAAACGCAGGACCTATTATAGATTTAGTAGGAATAGGTTCAATTATTAGAGCAAAGTTATTCGAGAGTATAGATAATGTATCTATAATTATCACAGCGCCAAAATCTTTAAAAACACAATTGTGTGAATTGGTATATGGATATTCAATGGTAACAAAAGGCAAAAGAAAAAAGAAAATTGTTAAAGAAATTAATAGAAATAAAAAAGGAACAGCAGGAGGTGCATTTGACAAATGGGATATCTTTAATGCATTGATGGATTATAAACCAACAAATATATTATATATACAATCATCGATATACCATGATGATATTACAGCTGTGAAATCTTTTCCGAAACCATTTGAAGATATTAATGATGCCTACTTCTTAAAAGAATTAATAATAAATAATAAATACATATGATACTTAAATGTGGTGATTCAAATTTTAAATATGGTTGGTTAGACCTAATAGCTCAAGATCCTGTTCACCCGGGGATAAATGTATACAATAGAATTATTAATGACAGAACAGTTTTTGTTTATGCTATTGATAATGAAGCTCATTTTATAATTTCAGCACAATTAACATCTAAAATTTCAAAAACAATGGATGAAATCATGAAGTCCGAATGTGATACATCAATAATACCTACTATTGCTATATTCTATTCAATTTTCAGAATACCAGGAAAAGGAATTAAAGGAACAGGTGGGCAAGTATTAAAAGATTTAATTGATTATTGTAAATTAAGAGGAATCAAAGAATTTTATACATTATCTCCTATTCCATTTTTGACAAAAAATATCAAAGAGTTACCGGATAATAAAACTCTTTATAAATATTTAGAAAGCAGAACTGGCCCAGTAGAAAACTTTCACCTAAAGAATGAAGCCCAAATTAAAAATATCAATTATAATGCAGACTCATCAGAAATTAGAATGAATGAATCTTGGGGAATTATGATTAACTATAACTATACATTAGATGAATAAAACAGATACTAAGATATTAGAGCAAAAAGCTTCAATATATTTATATACCCAGGGCACTAAATTTATATGCAAAAGGTTTGTAGGAGCTGGTTATGCCGAAATGGATATCCTTAAGGTTACTGGTAGTGACTATATGTATGAATATGAAATTAAGAGTTCAAAAGCCGATTTCTTAAGTGAAAAAAAGAATTTTAATAGAAAGAAAGCAAAGCAGAAATATTATAAACATAAAATGATGCATGAATCTTTTGTTGATAAAGATATAAAAAATAAAAGAAGAAAGACATCATATATACCAAATAAATTCTATTTTATTTGTCCAGAAGGATTAATTAAACCTAAGGAAATAAGAAAATATCAAGGTTTAATTTATATGGATGATATGTATAATTTTAAAATAATCAAAGAGGCTAAATTTCTACATAAAAATAAGATATCTTTAAAGGCATTATATCGAGTAGTAAAGACATTATCAGAAAGAGATATGTTTGATGGAAAGTCCAAATTTTATTATGATCGATGTTAACTTATATCTCTTTGTCCAATTAATAGAAAAGTTATATAATTATTATAATATCTACCTTCGGATACTATAATATTTCCCAACAGCCCTTAACTATTCTATCCGAACAATCAAATGTATCATATAACACCCCATCAATAACACAACAAGCGTGAGAAGGAAGAATATAAATAGCTATCAAACCATCTCTTCCATCATTACTCATATTAACCCATTTACATAATGTAGTAGGATGTTCATTATCAGGGTCAATATCATATTGATTAAATTTAACACCTAATAGCTTTAATGTTTCATCATACATACGATTACCACTACGTCTTCCACTCTTATACATATGCCAACCATTCAATATAAACCCTGCTAAAACTTTATTATAATTAATACAAGTAGCAATAGATACTGCTCTTATCATACAATCATTAGTATAAGAATCATTAGTCTTTGGCTGAGTATAAACAAATTTCATTTTATATTAATTAATTTTCTCCATCTTTTCATACTTTTTTATGTCTTCAATTGACAATCTAGCTTTCTCTTCTTTTGTTAATTCCCATTTTTTCATATTAAATCTTCTTATAATCTTTAAATAATTTTTCAACATCATATCCTCTTCTATCCAATTCTTCATCTATTGCTCTTAGTACCATTCTACCTTCTGCTTTAATTGGATTATGATCTGGACGTAGTGCCTTAACCCATTTATTTTCATGTTGGCAATCTTTTGCACACTCAATTTTTTCTCTTGTGGCTTTATGAAATTTTTTCAAATCAATTATTGATAAATCGTTTGGTTCAATCATATCCATTTAAATTTTATTCATCTGAAAAATCTATTATTAATTTCCTATAAGAAGTAATATTCCGCCAATTACAAGTATAGAAAAAGGAAAAGGGAGAATTATATCATACAAAAAATCTACATTGTTTCCAATAAAGCCGGACAAGATTAATAGGATTGAACCAAAAAAGAAATAGCTACCTAAACCTATATATACTAAAATTTTTCCTATTTTATTTAATGTTTTCATCAATCATGTTTTTATTTCTTTTTCACATTTAGGGCATGCTAAATTATCCCATTCTTCCCATCCCCATAATTCATAAGGTTCATTAGTTTCACCACAATATGCTCCAAATGTTTTACATACACATTCAGATTCATTGCCTCCCCAACCACAATATGCACAGGTTACATCCATTTATTTATTTTAAAGTTATATGATACCTAGAATCAACTAATTCAGCTTTACATTTATATTCATTCCCAATTAATAGCATTAAAATATCTTGGGTATCAATTGGTAAATCTAATTGACCTATATCACCATCAAGAAATATAGGAATGTCATATCCTGTTAATTTTTCAGCATCTCCATGAATATAGGCATATCTGGCTATAGTTTTGGTGTATATTAATTTTTGAATATCTTTAGGGGTAACAAATGGAACACCTGTTGTTCCCATAAATCCTGGTTTACTAGTTGTAAATCGTAATTGTTTCATATTTTTTTTTATATTACTTTATATATAAATAATAAGAAAATTTTTTGTTTAACCAGAACCAGAACCATAACCATCACCATCACCAGAACCATCACCATAACCATAACCAGAACCATCACCATCACCAGAACCATCACCATAACCATAACCAGAACCATCACCATAACCATCACCATAACCAGAACCATCACCATAACCAGAACCATCACCATCATCATAACCATCATCATAACCAGCTGATTGAGTTGTTTTCTCTATTGTTTCCATAATACTATACTTTGAACGATTCGACACTTTGAATATTTTGTTTTGCCCTTTCTGTCATTTCAATCACTTCTATTGCCTCAGTTAATATTAAGGATGTTGAAATAGGCATCCCAAATTTACAATTAGAAATATCATTAGTACCTTCCATTGCTAATTGAGATAAAGATGCTGCTCCAGACCATTTCCAAATCCGAATAGAATCTAATAATACAACTTCTTTTTTATCACGTGTTTTTAAATAACCACAATGTACTCCGGCAGAATATGTTCTAATCATCACAAAAGGCATTCCATCCTTTTTTTCTGCTTTCATTATATTTTCTTTTGGTACATAAACGCAACCATCAATTGTTACTTCATCAACTTTAATTTTTTTATCCATAATTATTTTATATTTAATTTATTTGTTTTTGTTAATATATATAATGCAAATTGTTTTTATTTCATATTTAAAATCTTAATGAATTACATAAATTATCATAAAAGAAATCATATTCATTATCAAAAATCCATTCTGCTTCTTCTGGTGTTATACATCTGAATTTTTTGTCTTCATATTCATAATCTGCAGATTCAATAAAGGCATCGCAGAATTTAGGATAATCATCCATATCCACCCCGGAGTACTTTAAATTGCTTATTTTTTTAATATCTATCATATCTATATTTCTTGAGTCCAATCGTTGTAATCGGATTTATTTAATTCAATTATATTTGTAAAAAGTATTTTTGTAAAATTAATATATTTTTTTATAATTTCTTTTTCGACTTCATATCTATTTAAATAAGCATCATGAGTTATATAATTTGCCCAACCGGTATTATTCCCATCTTCAGTATGGGCAATATAGAAAATAATAAAATATCTTTTCATGTCAATTATTGATTTTTTAAATATATACATAAAATTAATAAAAAATATAACTATGTCCAAATTTCTTATTAAATATATATATATTTTATTTTTTAAAAAGTAAATCTATAGTAGTCTTAACACAATCAATATTATAATCAATAGGTCTCATGCCACCACCTTTATTTTCACTCCTTTGTGAATTTAGTTTATCTAATAATATATTTAATGAAAATTTATCATCTAATATATTAGATAAAATTTTATCGGCTTCATCTTTAGACAAGGTTCCTTGAATTAGTAATCTGGTAGTTTCTTTTATTGAATTTTCCATATATTCTAAAATCTTCTTTTCCAATTATTAATTGCGTTTGCTATATCATGATAGGCTCCTATCTCTTATCCATCTGCCATTAATCAAGTGCCACATATGGTGCTGTTCATTCCATTTTGCAATAATCCAAACAGCGTTCGCTAATTGCACCCAATAATATTTGTCGTTGTTTCTCATAATTTTTATATTTTTATAAATTATACATAAATATATAAATAAATTGATGATATTCCAAATTTTTATATAAAAAAGTTTACCATAAGTAATCTAACTTATCTTATAATCTTGGTTTTTTATCAATATTTATTATAAATATAATATAAGGTTATATATACATGTAATGGTTGACAAGGAGCTCCTAAAATTTTTCGAGAATTTTCTAGGTAAAAGTTATTCCTTAAAGAAACAAGGTGAATACATATTTACATGTCCATTCTGTAAGCATTATAAGAAAAAATTACAAATTCAACTCGATGATAAAAGACCTGATTTTGGGCATTGGCATTGCTGGGTATGTAATAAAAGTAGCAAAGGGTTAAAGATTTTATTGGATGATATATCTGAAATCAAGAAAGTTGATGATATATATTTTCAAAGATTAAATACTCTATTACCGGATGAATCATATAAAAAAAGAGCAACAACAGAAGAAAAGAAATCATTATTAACCCTGCCCGATGAATTTAAATCGATATTAATAAAAGGTAAAAGTCCTGAATACAGACACGCAATAAGATATATATACTCAAGAAAATTAACAAAAAAAGATATCTTAAGATATAATCTAGGATATTGTATAGATGGGGAATATGGGGGAAGAATAATTATGCCAAGTTATGATGAAAACGATAACCTAAATTTTTTCCAAGGACGAACATTTTTTGATAATCCTTATAAGCATAAGAATCCAATGGTTAGTTATGATGAAATCATAGGATTAGAAAATACTATAAATTGGAAAATGCCCATAGTAATTACAGAAGGCTTCTTTGACGCATATGCAATTAGAATTAATTGTATTCCTAGTTTTGGCAAAAATCTATCAAAGAAATTAATACAAAAAATATATAAAAAGAAAATAAATACAATATATTTATTTATGGATCCTGATGCAATAACGACTGTTCATAAGATTGCATCTCAGTTTATTAATAATGGGATTAATGTATACTATGTCAAAATTCTAAAAGATGACCCCGGATTAATAGGATATAGAAAATGTCAGAAATTAATAAGGGATTCAACAAAATTAAGTACATCCGATATATTAAAATTTAAGGCAAAATGAAATTAATTTATGAAATATGGAAATTAGATAAAGAAACGTTCAGAATTAATCTAAATTCAAAACATTTACTAGAAGAATTATGTAAAAAATATGATAAGACTGTCAGTAATTATTACTATAAAAATGGTAAATCAATATCGTGGGATTTAACTTTTGAAAAAAAATACAAGACAGATGTATATTTAGATGTAAAACAATTCATAAAGAATGATAAGAAAAAATCTTAAGGTAAAATTAAAGAAAATAGATAACATTTATCATGTTAGTGACATTCATATAAGATTATATCAAAGACATAAGGAATATAGATATGTGTTTGAAAGATTATATAATAAGATAAAAGAAAATGTTACAAATTCTATCATATATGTAGGAGGCGATATTGCTCATGCTAAGACAGATATGAGTCCCGAATTGGTTCAAATGATATCTAATTTCCTCTTTAGTTTAGCAGAAATTGCGCCCACAGTAGTTATAACAGGAAATCATGATTGTAATTTAAATAATTCAGATAGATTAGATGCACTTACTCCAATTATTGATAGTATTAATCATAAACAATTATTCTATTTAAAAGAATCTGGGATTTATACTATGGCAAATATAGATTTTATTGTATATTCTGTATTTGATACACCAGATAATTATATATCTCCTGATGAAAGTAATAATGAAATTAAGATTTGTTTATATCATGGAATTATTGATGGATCTATAATGGGCACCGGCATGAAAATAAGTGCAGATAAAGTTAATTTATCAACGTTTAATGGCTTTGATCTGGTACCAGCTGGTGATGTACACAAGTACCAGAGTCTACAAAAATACTCATATGAAGAAAAAGAAATAGATGAAGCCCAGCTTAGTAAATTTATTAAAAAAGGTTGGAAAGTCTTAAAATAAATATATAAATTGATAAGTTATGAAACCATTAATTAATAAAAACGGAATTACAATAAAAGAACTAAAATCCTTAGTTAAAAACTTGCCTGAACAAGATGAAAATGGCGAAGCTTTTGAATTATGGGTTACGAATACGGATGACAGTAGTTTGTCAAATGTAGCAACAAGTATTTTTAAACTTAATAAAGGTGACTTAATAGTCGAAATAAAAGATTAATGCATCTTAGGTATATATTAATATAAATAATAAGTTATGAAACCAATTATTAATCTACAATCCGGAAAACGGATAAATTTAATTAATACTAAACTAGACGATATTACTATAAATGATATTGCTAGAGGATTAGCTAATAAAGGTCACTATGGTGGGCACACCCCGGAATATTTTTCAATAGCAGAACATAGTATCTTAGTATCATATATTACCAAAAATCTTCAAGGTTTATTACACGATGCATCAGAAGCATATATAGGAGATATGTTAACTCCAATTAAAGATCTAGTACCTGATTTTGTACAAATAGAAAATAATCTAATGGATAAAGTTATGCAAAAGTTTAATTTGCAATATGATTATGATGAAGTAAAATATGCGGATACATTAATAAAAGGATATGAATGGATACATTTCTTTAAAGAAGATTGTCCTTTTATAGATAGGGACGAAATTTCTATAGCAAAGTTAAAGTATAAATTACCACCAATAGAATATTTCCATCCAGAACAAGCAAGATTAGCATTTATATATAGATATTATGAAATAGAAAATGGCGAAAATAAAAATTTATAAGAAGAGACCTAGTGTTGCCTATGCAAGCTCGGCGATCCAACAGAACTTTGGTGAGGATACGGAAAACCATGGGCTTCTTAAATGGGATATAAATACCAGAAAGCATAAATTTATAAAAATACCAAATGATGTAGGGTTTTATACAATTACTATTAAAGATAATATATTCCCAATAGATTTAAAATTAGCTAAATATCCACATATTAAACTAAAGTTAGATAATACGGATATTATAAAGGCTCAGCAATTTCTTGTCGATTTAAAATCAAATCATAAAGTTCGTACTGTCATAATCAATAATATCGATTCTGATTATATGTCTGATTCTATTCATAGGGATATAATGAAATTAGGTAATATTAATGAGTATGAATTTCAAAATAAATTAATTAAGACATATATAGAAGAAAATAATAAAAAAGTAGATTCAAAAATCATAAAAGAAGTATTTAATATTAATAAGAATTTAAATCAGCAATTATTAATTAAAGATTTAATCAATATTGGAGAATGGAAATTAGATAAATTATGGTTTTCAAATATGTTTACCTTCGGCGAAGATAATTATATTGATTTTTCTAATGTAAAGGGTCTATATGGATTATATGCAAAAAATAAAAGTGGGAAATCTGGAGTCTTAGATGTTATTTTATTTTTATTATTTGATAAATCTTCTCGAGCATATAAAGGAATAGATATTTTAAATGTAAATGAAACTGAGTTCTATGGCAAGATATGTTTCCAATTTCATGATTTAAAATATTATATAGAAAAGAAGGGTGTAAAATATCAAAAAAAGAATGGAACATATAAAGTAAGAATTGATATAGAATTTTGGTCAGAAGATGTATATGGAAATAAAATATCTTTAAACGGAGACCAAAGAAGATCAACAAATAAGAATATACAAGAAATAATAGGAACATATGAAAATATAATTCTGACGTCAGTTTCATTACAAAATAATAATGCTGGATTGATTGATATGCATCAATCCGATACTAAGATAGTTTTATCTACATTTATGGGCATAGATATTTTTGAAGAATTAAATTCCTTAGGTAGAAAAGATCATAATAAAATTGAAACCCTAATTCAAAACTACCAGAAGAAAAATTTATCTGATGAATTATTTGTCACTAAATTACAATATAAAAGAAACAAAGAAGAATATGATACCTTACTAGAAGAAATTAAAATAATTGAAATAGATAAAGAAGAATTAAATGCTCAAATTCTTAAATTAACAAAAAAGATTATTAATACATCTTTAGATTTAGATATTGAAAAATTAAAGATAAGGGAAACTGGATTCATAAATAAAATTAATATTATAAAGACGAATGTTCTTAATTCTAAAAATACATTAAATGAAATAATTGATAAAGCTAATAAAGTTAAAGAATTTTTGAAAATATATATCAAAGCAGATATTGACAAAAGATTAATTAAATTAACAGAAGTAGAAAAAAATAAGACACAAATAGAAAAAGAAAAATCTGTTTTAAGAAAAGATATAGAGCATCAAAAATCTAAATTAACAAATTTGGAATTAGTAGAATATGATCCCAAATGTGATTTTTGTATGAATAATATATTTGTGAAAGATGCTATTCAGACAAAGAAATCATTTGCATCTAGTTCAATGTCATATAATAATATAAAACAGGAATTGACTAAAATTATTACTCAAATTAATTCAATTGAATATGTTAAGGAAGATGAAACAAAATATAATGCTTTAATTAAATTAAAACAAAATCTTAAATTAGAATATAGTAAAACAAAATCCTATATTGAAACTCAAAAATCATCATATGAATTAGAAAAATCAAATTTGAAAAATGTAAAATTAGATATACAGAAATTTTATGATAATAGAACAATATTAGAAAATAATTTAAAAATACAAAAAGATATAGATGAATGTCAAACTGACTATCTAGAATTATCAGAAACATTAAAATCAATTAATGAACGAGCAAAAAAATTGTATACAGAAATAGAAATTACTTTAGAGAAAAAGAAACAAATTGATAGTAATATTGATGAAATGAATTCATTAGATACTACAAAAAAGGCATATGAATTATATCTTAAAGCAACACATAGAAATGGAATTCCATGGAATTTAATTAAAAAAACTATTCCTATTTTCGAACAAGAAATTAATAATATCTTATTTCAAGTTGTTGATTTTAAAATTTTAGTACATTTAGATGAAGAAGATAAAGAAATAATAATCAATATTGTTTATGAAGATAAAATTTGGCCACTTAAATTAGCAAGTGGGATGGAGAAATTTATATCTTCAATAGCTATCCGTCTATCATTAATTAAACTTACGAATATTACAAAACCAAATTTCCTATTTATCGATGAAGGAATGGGCAACCTAGATATCGACACCCTAAATTCTTTACCAATTCTTTTTGATTATCTTCAAAAACAGTTTGATTTTGTAGTAGTAATTTCTCATTTAACAATATTAAGAGATATGACAGAAAAATTAATGGAAATAGATACATCGAAAAAATATAGTAGAATTTATTTTGATAATTAATTACCTAACTTGTTAATATTTATAATTATATATGCAGTTAAATCAATATATCAGTAATAAAAAACCAATTTATCAAGGATTAAGATTCTTAGATACATATATTACGGACGAATCAGAATTTTCAGAAGATTACTTTCTAGTTACTAGTTTACCGGATGAACTAACAGCCGGTATTAATTCTTTTAAGATTTCCGGAAACACAAATAATCTTGTAACTAATACTAATGTCGACATAGAAATATTAGATAGAAATAATAATCCAATATTCCATTCCGTCAGTGATTATGTTGATAGAGCTGGTAGAAGATTAATATCTATTCATATATATGATGATATTCCAATTGGAGTTGGGACTATAACTTTAGTTGGTGAATCAAAAAACGTGCCTGCAGAATGGGTAAATAAAAATAATACTAAGTGGGTAAAAAAGATATTAATAGATTCTTATAAGAGAAATAAAAATGAAATCTTATTTAATATAACTCCGGATATTATTGTAAAAAATACGACAAAGAAAAAAAATAATGCAAATGAATCTAGTTTTAATAATATAGGTATATATTCTTCCAGTATATATAGTAGCTCCCCGGGTGCTGGGCCAATTACAATTAATTCACAAGTTAAATATAGATATTTATATGATTCACGATACGCAGCAAATTATGATCAATATGAATCAAATTATAGTGATAATTTATATTTAACATCTTCTTATCAGGATCAGAAAAATTTACAAGTATTTAAATCTTATTACTATAATAAATTTAATATTAATCATGATTCTGTTTACAATCAAGATATATATGCCCCAGCCGGTTATACTGTTGAAGAATTAGATTCGTCTGCGGTGGCAACAATAAAAAACACATCGGGAGAGACATTAGAAAATATCATATCAAAAGATTTAATTAATGGAACAATTACAATACCTTCCCCAACAGGTAGTTTACCATATTTTAATGATATAACAGCTTCATTTTCAGCAAAAATTATTGACATATTAAAATTAGAAAATCTTACTGCTGTCGTTTTATTAGATACCCCTTATTCTGTAACTAGTAGTAATCAAGATCATTTATATAAATCTTTTGATTATAGTGAATATTCAATGCATTGGATAAGACAACCAGATGATTATGCTTCTGAGAATGGATCAGGATCATTTTTGAATATTGAATTTAATAATTTAACTCCATTATGTGGAGATATCTATAGAATTAAAACATTTTTAAAAAGTAAAACCTATTTAGATGAATTTAGATTATTAAATGATTCCATAGTAAAACCAGTAAATTTATTAGTTAGTGAAAGTAATAAATTGAACTATGAAATAGGTGATTTTTCTAATTATGCATCTAGTACTGCTTTAAAAATAGATTGGGAATCAGAAGCAATAAATACATCTGAGATATCCGATGTTTCATTAAGTAATTCAAAATTAATGAACTCTATGAGAATTAGTACGGTAAATCCAGCAAACGGTTATTTTAAAATATATCCATTTATGTCTTGCAGCTTTAAAGAATTTAATGATTATATTTTGAATTTAAATCTGGTCGGCGATGATGCATATGATGAAGATGCAATTAGAATAAAATTTTATATGTCTGGGTCTGCATTTAGTGCTGATATAGGTGATGAATTATTAGGCAAATTTATTTGTGATATTGATTCAGATTCAAATTTACAAAGATATCAAAATCTTAGTATTAATTTCGTTGCAGATAATGATGGATATGGACAACCAATATTTAAAATTTATGAAGGAGCATGGTATATGTCAGATATAAACATATATCCTAGATACCAAACAGGATTTACTCCAAATTATTTTAGATTAAATTTACCTGTGTCTCCTCATATTTCCGATGATGTTATAGATTTAAAATTTGAATTTTATGATTATCAAAATACTATGGCAACACAGATGGCAGAAGTAAATGATATTCAATTACAGACTCAAGCTTGTGAATATTGTACTAGTGCATCATATTCACAATACTCATTATCTTCGTCATATGCAATTTCATCTTCATACTCGACGTCTTCATCATACGCAATAAGTGCATCTTGGGCACCTACTGACCCCGAAACAAATGATTTAACATTTGCAGAATTATATTATCATGGGGATGCTTGTACAGGATTAGATCCAAAAGTACTAACTTTGACTGATTGTGATACTCCAGTACAATTTAATGATTTTTCATCTGGTGAATTAGTTGGTGATATAACATTAATGGAAGGCAACAAATCAGAATATTTTAAAGGATATTCTGTAGGTTCATCCGGTTATTTCAAAAATGATATTCATATATCTAGAAGATATCCATCTGGTTCGGCAGCAACAGATGAAGAATTGGCAATAGCTCCAGCTCCAATTCATACTGCATTATATGTCAATGATGTTATAGTAGATAAAGCATCTATTGTCAATATACAAGGTTCAGGAAGTAGTATATTGACGGATCCATTAACATCAATACTTAAGGTAGATGTTGGTGAAGAAGTAGTATTAAAATGGAGTACACCATTAGTTGAAGGACAGGAGTCTGATGTTAATATTTATTCCATAAATTGGAATGTAGTCAAAGTAAGAACAACATGTTAAAAATATTATATAAATAGAAGAGAAGAGATGATAGATATAAGATTAAGTGATAACTTAGAATTAATGACAGAGATAAAAGACAATACAGTTGATTTGATTTACTGCGATATACTTTATGGAACTGGGATAAAGTTTAAAGACTTTCAAGACTTAAAATCAATTCGAAGTGTAATTGAAAGTCATTATATACCACGCATAAAAGAAATGTATCGTATCCTAAAAGATACAGGTAGCATTTATCTACATATGGATACAAGGATAAATCATTGGGTTAGATGTATTATGGATGATATATTTGGATATAAAAATTTTAGAAATGAAATTATTTGGAGTTATAAAAGGTATCCAATGATTTCATTAAATTCATTTCAAAAGATGCATGATATTATTTTATTCTATGGAAAGAATAATAAAGTAAAGGTAATAAAAGAAAATATTAGTAGACCCGGGCAACAAAAAGGTAGTAAAAGTGGATATCTAAAAAAAGAAAATGGCAAAGTAAGATATTATGTACAAATAGAAAGAACAATTGATGACGTTTGGAATATTCCAATGTTAAACCCAATGGCAAAAGAACGCAATGGATATGCTACACAAAAATCAAAACTTATCCTTGAACGAATAATAAAAGCAAGTTCAGACGAGGGTGATTTAGTAGCTGATTTTTATCTAGGAAGTGGAACAACTGCAGTAGTATGTAAAGAATTAAATAGAAATTTTATCGGATGTGATATTAATCCACAAGCAATAGAAATTACAAGACAAAGACTACAAAATGATAAAAGAAATAAAAGGATTAATAAAACTATAGAAATAAATAATAAACAAATTGATCAATTTTTTAACTTTGATGATTGATTTTTATTAATTTCTTCTTAATATAAATATATCAAAAATTGATATGTAGATTATTCTATAGAAATTTATTAATAGATAGTTTTAGAAATTTGTACAAGCCCAAGCTATATCATCATCATAGGAATTTCTTTTTAATCCCATTTTGTATGCATCTAGGATATCTTGATCTTTAGCGCCAGGAAAATTTTTCTTTCCATCAGCTACAATCATTTTTTCAACTTTTTTTGAAAATTTAAGACCTTCTTTTTCAATTTGTTTATATATCTTGTTTAGAATAGTGCTGAATTCATCGGACTCTATATCAACTATATCTATATCATCATTGTCTATTATCCAATCATCAGTTTCCCATTCATTTTCTTTTAGACTTCGTCTTATTTTAGACTTCGATGTTTTTTTTAGACTTCGAATTTCTTCTTTAATAATTTTTACTAATTGTGATTTCTTCATTATATATATTTGATTTTTATTAATTTCTTCTTAATATAAATATATCAAAAATTGATTTTTATTAATTTCTTCTTAATATAAATATATCAAAAATTGATTTTTATTAATTTCTTCTTAATTTCTTAATATATATAAATAAATAATATCATGAAAAGAAAAGAATTAGTAAAATTAATAAAAGAAGAAATCCTTAAAGAAGATGAATTAAAACAATATGGGATTAAAGAATTAAACGATGGGTTAACAATTGACATCATCAAAAAGAAGTTTCCGTGGATTTTAAAAGCCAAGATAAAAGATGCTATTTTAAGTATAGACATTGATGGAACAATTTTCTGGGAAAATGGAACATGGAAAGATGGAACATGGAAAGATGGAACATTTAAAAATGGAACATGGGAAAACGGAACTT
>Ga0307992_1001343_pt1 | contig 14596 bp, 13 predicted proteins | sample EllFjometagen133_FD_203162 | JGI IMG/M metagenome (GOLD analysis project Ga0307992, IMG submission 203162) | Marine microbial communities from Ellis Fjord, Antarctic Ocean - #133 | ecosystem: Environmental > Aquatic > Marine > Unclassified | place: Southern Ocean | collected 2014-10-08
AGAAAGAGCTTGAGTAGTTCCTCTGTTGAACAAAGCTGAACCATGAGTTCTTTCTAATAAAGCTACCTGAGTATTAATTTCTCTAACTTCATCCATCTTTCTACCATCAGGTCTTTTGTCATTCTTGATAATATTTTCATGAACCATTTTATCAACTTCTTCATTAAAAATATCTCTAATCTGAGTTTCATTATTATTCTTTTCATTATCTAATGCTTTAATTGTTTCAAGCTCTAGATGCAATATATCCTTACTACGTTCTATTTTATCTGGTTGATAAATTGCTGTTTCTAATTTATCAGATAAATAATCTTTTACTTGTTTAACTAATTCTACATCAAATTCTTTAACGTCTAAATCTACTTTTTCTTTACCGACTTCTTTTACAATATCTTCTTGAAATTCAATTATTTTTTTAATATGTTGATTAGCAAATTCAATAGCTGACAATATAATTTCTTCTGGGACTTGGGATGCTCCACTTTCTAACATATTAATCCTATCATTTTTACCAGCCACTATTAAATTAAAATCACTTTTTTCTCTGGCTTGATAATTTGGATTTAAAATCCATTCTTGGTCAGGCCCTGATTCACCAACAGAAGAACGACCTATTCTTGCTCCTCCAATCAATCCATTCCAAGGGATATCTGAAACACCTAAAACCAAGGAAGCAGCAATCAAAGAAGGAATATCAGGATCGTTTTCTTTATCAAAAGAAAGAACCGTTACAACAAGTTGAATATCATTCCTAATTTTTTGATTAAACCCAGGTCTAATCACACGATCAATCATTCGTCCAGTTAAAACTGAATCATCTGAAGGACGACCTTCGCGTTTAATAAAACGACTACCTTTAATTTTGCCTGCTGCATAAAATCTTTCTTCATAATTAACAGAAAGAGGCATGTAATCCGCATTACTTGGATCTTTGTCAATTACAACAGTGGCTAAAACAGTAGTTTCGCCATATCTTAACAGAACTGAACCATTAGCCTGTCCAGCTAATTGTCCAATCTCTACTTTTAGTTCCCGACCTGCCCAGTCGGTTTTAAATTGTTTAGGCTTCATGTATATGTAGCGCCTATTGTTAATACAAGTTTCAGTTTTCGTACAGGTTTCTATTTAAAATCACTTTAAACAAAAACCTAAACGAAATATTCTGATATCATGGACAACAATAAAACGCTTAATCTATTTTACTTTTTAATTAAATATCTTTTTTTATCTTTGCTTAAATCAGTAAAATCATCTGATGCTTCGATTAATTTAGCTGAAGCACTTTTAGCAAAGGCGATTACTTCTGTTTGAATTCCTTTATTTATCTTAAGATATTCCACTAAAGGAATAAAATCTCCGTCACCTGTGACTAGAATAATTGCATCAACTTTATCAGCTGATTTAATAGCATCAACAGCAATACCAACATCCCAATCACCTTTTTTCATTCCCCCAATAAAAACTTGTAAATCTTTTGATTGAATTTCTAGTCCTGCCTTAACTAATGCATCAAAAAAGGTTTTTTCTTCTGGAGTTTCTGTTTGAATTACATAGGCAATTGCTCGAATTAATTTACGTCCAGCAACAGCTGTATTTAAAACTTCTTTGAAATTAACTCGTGAGTTATATATATTCTTAGCCGAATGATACATATTCTGTACATCCATAAAAACAGCTACTCGTTGTTCTTTGTATTTAATAATTGACATTAACGTTTTAATCCTAACTTTTTAATTATTTTTTTATAACGCTTTTCATCTTCACTTTTAAGATAATCCAATAATCGTTTTCTTTTAGCAACCATTTTTAAAAGACCCAAACGAGAGTGATTATCCTTAGAATGCTTCTTCAAGTGCTTAGTAAGTTCTTCAATTTGCTTAGTGAATATAGCAATTTGAACTTCTGAAGAGCCAGTATCTTTATCATGAACCTTGTGCTCTTTAATTATTTTTGTTTTTTTAGTTGGTTTTAACATGTTGTTTATTATATCAGAAAATGAAAAAAAGGCAAGTCACCTGTAAAAAAGTACCCCGTAAGGGAATCGAACCCCTGTCGATTGGTTAAGAGCCAACAGCTTTACCATTAAGCTAACGGGGCAAATAGTACCCTTGGAGGGATTCGAACCCCCAACAACGGTTCCGAAGACCGTCATGATATCCATTTCACTACAAGGGCTTAACAACAATAGTTTATCTTGAAAAAAGCTTTTAGTCAATTGCTAAAAAGACATTTTTGAATTATGATAACATTATGAAATTACACAAAGAGATACAAGATATTTTAAATAAGCTGGATAAAAAAGGATTTGATGCTTATGCTGTAGGTGGTTGTGTTCGTGATTCATTACTTAATCAAGAGCCAAAGGATTGGGACATTACAACCAAAGCAAAACCAGAAGAAATCCAAAAAATCTTTCCTGATAATTTTTATGAAAATAAATTTGGCACAGTTACAGTAAAAACCAAAAGCAAAAAAGAAAATCTTAAAGAAATTGAAATTACTACCTATAGAACTGAACAAAATTATACAGACAAGCGACATCCCGATAAAATCAGTTTCACTTTTAACGTAGAAGAAGATTTAGCAAGGAGAGACTTCACAATTAATGCTTTGGCATTAAATAAAAGAGGGGAGTTGCTTGACTTGTTTAATGGGCAAAAAGACTTAGATAATAAGATTATTAAAGCAGTAGGCGATGCAAAAGAACGCTTCAATGAAGATGCATTGCGTATGCTTAGAGCTATTAGATTAGCTGTGGAACTTAATTTTAAGATTGAACCAAAGACTTTTAAAGCCATGATAGAGAATTCCGGATGGATGCAATCTATTGCTAAAGAAAGAATTAGAGATGAATTAATTAAAATGATTATGTCAGATAGCCCAGATCAAGCGATAGAATTATTAAAAGAAGCTAACTTGCTTAAATATATAATCCCTGAATTAGAGAAGGGAATTAATATAGATCAAAACCTACATCATATTTATACTGTTTATGAACACGCAGTTCTTTCTTTAAAATTTGCTGCTAAAAAGAAATATAAACTGGAAGTTAGATTAGCCGCCTTACTACACGACATCGCTAAACCACAAACAAAAGAAGGAGAAGGACCGAATGCGACTTTCTATAACCATGATCATCTGGGTTCTAAATTCGCAATTAATATTCTTAACAGACTTAAATTCTCAAAAAAGACAATTGAAAAAATAGCTCTCTTAGTTCGTAATCATATGTTTGTTTATGGAGTTGATGAAGTAACAGAAGCAGGCGTTAGGCGATTGTTACGCAGAGTTGGTCCAGAAAATATGCCTGATTTGATTAATCTAAGGGTGTCTGATAGATTGGGCAGTGGATGCCCAAAAGGCATGCCATATAAGTTACGTCATTTGCAATATATAATAGAAAAAGTTTCTAAAGATCCAATCTCTGCTAGGATGCTAAAGCTTAATGGAAATGATTTAATAAAAATATTAAAAATTGAACCAAGTCCAAAATTAGGATTATTAATTGAAGCTCTTTTGGCTGAAGTTCTAGAAAATCCAGAAATCAATACTAAAGAAAAGTTAACACAGAGAGCAAAAGTATTAAATAAGCTTTCAGATAAAGAATTAAAAGGAAAAATAAAGATAGTTGAAGAGAAAAAAGAAGAAGTTGATGAAAAAATAAAAGAAAAATATTGGATAAAATAAAAAATTATGAAAAAAAATAAATTAAAAAGATATTTAGTAATTGGAGGAGCTGGCTTTATTGGTTCGCATATAACAGATCAGTTAGTTAAGTCAGTACATCATGTAACAGTGCTTGATAATCTATCAACTGGAAGAAAAGAGAACCTTAATCCCCTAGCCAAATTTGTTAAAGCTGATATAAGAAATCTAAAAAAAATAACTCCATATTTTAAAAATATTGATGGAGTATTTCTTTTAGCTGCGCTCCCAAGAGTTCAATATTCTATTGAACATCCAATTAAAACAAATAGAAATAATATTGAGGGTATATTAAATGTATTAGTTGCCAGTCAAAAAGCAGGAGTAAAAAGAGTTGTATATTCTTCTTCATCTTCAATCTATGGCAATCCTGAAAAACTGCCAGTAAAAGAAAATTCTAAACCAGATCCTCTGAGTCCCTATGGCTTGCAAAAATATGTCGGTGAAGAATATTGCAAACTATTTTCCATTATTCATAAGTTAGAAACAGTTTCTTTAAGATATTTTAATGCCTATGGAATTCGCGCCAGTCAAAAAGGAGCATATCCATTAGTTATGATGATCTTTATGAAACAATTAAAGAAGAATCAACCATTAACTATTACTGGAGATGGAACACAGACAAGAGACTTTACTCATGTTTATGATATAACTAGAGCTAATATTTTAGCTATGAATAGCAAAAATGTTGGACATGGAGAAGTAATCAATATCGGGAATGGAAAGAATTATAGTATTAATAAAATTGCTAAAATGTTTAGCGATAAAATAGAATACATTTCACCTGTTATTGAACCTCATGATACTTTAGCTGATAACTCTTTAGCCAAAAAATTACTTAATTGGTCTCCTAGGATAAAATTAGAAGATGGAGTCAAAGAGTTAATAAAATACTATAAATAAGGGCTTATAGTATAGTGGTAATACACCGCATTCGCATTGCGGAAACGTGGGTTCAATTCCCGCTAAGTCCACCAAGGTAGTACTTATATGAATATTGAAAATATTATTACAAAATTAGAAGAAAACAATCTCAAAGGAAGAGGTGGAGCTAATTTTCCTACTGGCTTGAAATGGAAAATGGTTAAAGAGATTAAAGCAGAAAAAAAATATATTATTTGCAATGCTTCTGAAGGAGAACCAGATGTTTTTAAGGATGGATTTATTTTAGAAAATTATCCAGAGGAAGTTATATCTGGAATAAAAATAGCTCTTGGAACGATAGATAACAGTTCTGCATATCTCTACATTTCCAAAGATTATTATAGAAAATTTAAAAAGGATCTAGAGAAATTAATAGGAGAACATCCAATAACTCTTTTTAAAAAAACAGGAGGATATTTAGCTGGCGAAGAAACATCAATTTGCGAGATCATAGAAGGGAAAAAAACAGAACCAAGAATAAGACCTCCTTTTCCTTCTCAATCCGGCCTATGGCAATGCCCTACTTTAATAAACAATGTTGAAACTTTCTATTATGTAGCAAAAATTGCTAAGAATGAATATAAGAAAACGCGTTTTTATTCAATTAACGGAGATGCAGAGAATGAAGGAGTTTATGAACTGCCAGAAGACTATCCAATTTCTCGTATTTTAAAAGAGACTAAAAATTGGCCTGATTTTGATTTTTTTGTTCAATCAGGAGGAGGAATAGCAGGCGAAATTCTATTGCCAAATGAATTAGATCAAACAATTAGGGGAACAGGATCAATCATAATTTTCAACCGCAAAAAAACAGATATTTTTTCTTTAATGGAAAAATGGATTAATTTTCTTATTGAAGAAAATTGTGATAAATGTATTCCTTGTCGCGAGGGAACCTATAGAATAGCAGAGATGATAAAGAAAAAGAAAATTGATAAAAAAATATTAGATGATTTGTTTTTTGTTTTAGAAGAAACTAGTTTCTGCGCCTTAGGCAAGGGAGTAGCATCGCCTATCCGCGGGGTAATTACAAAATTATTAAATGAATAAAAATAAAAAAATTCAAATTATTATTGATAATAAAAAGATTGATTGCATTGAAGGGCAAACGATTTTAGAAGTTGCTATGGAGAATAAGATCGATATTCCTAGTCTCTGTTTTCATTCAGATTTAGATATAAAATCAAATTGTAGATTATGCATAGTGGAAATAAAAGGCAGAAAAGGATTGTGTGCTTCTTGTTCTACGAAAACAGAGCCAGAAATGGAAATTATTACTGATTCGCCAAAGATTAAAAGAGCTAGAGAAATAAATCTAGAATTAGTTTTTGCGCAACACCCTAAAGAAGATAAAAATTATACTCCTGGACTTAGTTATCGTCTTTTAGAGTTAGCTAAAGAATACAATATTAAAACCGATAGATTCTCTGATAGAAAAGAAAAATGTCCGATTTATCAATTTGGTCCTTCTGTTGTTTTTGATAGTTCCAAATGTATTGATTGTCGTAATTGCGTGGATATTTGTGAAAAACAAGGTATAGGCTTCTTAGAAATAGAAAAAAAAGATCATTTTTTTCAAGTGGGTCCCTCTAAAGATGAAAAGAAAGACTGTATTTATTGCGGGCAATGTGTTGTTCATTGCCCTGCTGGAGCGCTTATGGCTATTGAAGATTTTGGAGAAGTAGAAAAAGCCATTCAAGATAAAAATAAGATTGTTGTCTTTCAATTTGCCCCTTCAATAAGAACAAGCATTGAAGAAGAAATAGTTGAAGAAATAAATAATGAAACTAATGAAGATGAATAAAATAATAAACAAAATATTAATAGGTTTGATAATCTTTTTAGGAGCTGGTTTGATGTCTGCCGGTTTTGTTATGGCACAAAGTATTGAATTAACTGTTGATTTTGAAAAAACGCCTTTATTTAGCGAAGCAAATTTTTTGCCTGGAGAAAGCATATTACGATATGTTGATGTAACTAATATTAGTACAGAAACAAAAAAAATAGGTTTAAATATAGTAAATGATTCTGAATGCTCAACAAACTGTCTTTCTGATGTTTTAAATTTAGTTGTTAATGAAGATGGAAATCCACATCCAATATATTCTGGTTCTTTAACTACTTTTTATGGAGCTGGAGAAAGAATTCTTTCTAATTTAAATGTAGGAGAATCAACAAAATACCTTTTTTCAATAACCTTTAATCATTCTGCTGAAAATGATTATCAAAATTCAACTGTTGATTTTAATATTTCAATAGGATCTTTTGGCGAAGAATCAATCAGCGGCGAAATTTCAAACACAGGAGGAACAATTGGTGGTGGTTATTTCATGGCTGGGCTTAATATTTACGATGAAGTATCTTCAAGTGCTGAAGAAACAAGTGTAACTATTACTTGGACAACTAATTCCAATAGCACTAGTAGAGTAATTTATTCTCCTGAAGGATCCCCTCATCTCTTATATCCAAACAATCCTCCAAATTATGGTTATATTCTTTCAACTATTGAAGACCCAACTAAAGTAACTGGTCATAGTGTTAAATTAACTAGCTTAATTCCTAATACTACATATTATTACCGTTGCGTTTCTCACGCTTCACCAGCCACTATTAGTTATGAAGGAACTTTTACTACTTCTTATTCAGAGACCTATTCAGAAATTAGTGGAGAAGAAGAGATAGATAAGATAGGAGAAGAGGAAACTGAAGGAGCAAGTGAAGAAATAACCAGTAGAACAAGCGAAGAAGAAATCGAAGGAATAGGAGAAGAAGAAATCGAAGGAATAGGAGAAGAAGAAATCGATAGAACAAGCGAAGAGGAAACCGAAGGAACAGAAGAAATTGTAATCGCTCCAGAAGAAAAACAAACAAAAGAAAATCCACAGTTATTAGCAGCTATTGGTAGCTTGGTAAGCTTTGGAACTGGCAATGTTCCAGTTGGTATCGTCGTATCAATCAGTATCCTTCTAATCGCTTTCTTTATTGTCAAAGGAATCTATACTTACATAAAAAAAGATAAATAGAAATTCAATTATTTAAACATTGAAAAACCGGTTTTTGCCGGTTTTTTGATGCTTAACTTGACAGAATAATCAATCCTATGATAATCTTAATTAAGATAGATATGAAATGATGGCTCGTTCTGATGAACGGGCTTTTATATAAAATTATGGATATAAAAGCATTTGCTTCAGCTATTGAACAGATTTGTGAAGAAAAAAACATTTCAAAGAAAAGAGTTTTAGAAACTATTGAAATGGCTTTAGCTGCAGCATACAAAAAAGAATACGACCGCAAAGGTCAAAATATTAAGATGGAGTTTAATTTAGAAACCGGAGACATGAAAGTTTTCCAGGTTAAATTAGTAGTGGATGAATCAATGCTTAAGATAGAAACCGATAATGAAGAAGAGAGGGAAGAAGAGAGAGAAGAAACAACAGAAGAAGAAACAGAGAAAAAAATCAGATTCAATACAGAAAAACACATTATGATTAATGAGGTTAAGCAACCTAAGAAAAAAAAATACAAAGCTGGAGATGAAATAGAATCTCCTTTAGAAATAGATAGAGAATTTGGAAGAATTGCAGCTCAAACTGCAAAACAAGTAATAATTCAAAGAATAAGAGAAGCCGAGCGGGAATCAGTTTATGAAGAATACAAAGAAAAAGTAGGCCAAATAGTTAGTGGAATTATTCAACGAATAGAAGGAAGTAACATCTTCTTTGATATTGGCAAAGCAACTGGAGTCCTATTCCCTGAAGAACAAATTCCACAAGAATACTATAGAATTGGACAACGCCTAAGATTATACATAACTGATGTTCAAAAAGATTCACGCAGTTCAATTATTAATCTTTCAAGGGCTCATCCTAAAATGGTCAGTCAACTTTTCACATTAGAAGTTCCTGAAATCACATCTGGAACAGTTGAAATTAAATCCATTGCCCGTGAACCAGGTTCTCGTTCTAAAATTGCAGTTGCATCAACAGAAGAAAGAGTTGACCCAATTGGTTCTATGATTGGACAAAAAGGAACAAGGGTTCAAGCAGTAATTAACGAACTATCAGGAGAAAAAATTGACATTGTTGAATGGTCTGAAGATCCAATGAAATTTATAAGTGCTTCTCTTTCTCCAGCCAAAGTTCTAGATGTAAAAATAGATGAGAAAAGGAATCAAGCCGAAGTAATCGTTCCAGAAGATCAGCTTTCATTAGCCATAGGAATTAAAGGACAAAATGTCCGCTTAGCTGCTAAGCTAACTAACTGGAAAATAGACATCACAGCCAGAAAAGAAAAAGAAAGAATTGTTAAAAAGAAAACCACAAAGAAGAAAGAAGAAAAAGTAATTAAAAAGAAAAAAGTAATTAAAAAGAAAATCATAAAAGAAGAAACTAAAGAAAAAAAGGTAGTTAAGAATAAAAAAGAAGAAAAACCTAAGACAGAGAAAATAGAGAAGAAAAAATTAATAGCATAGAGGTCAGACCTTGTTTTGCCGAACCTTCCTGCTTGCCGGTAGGCAGGTGCTAAGGTGCGGACAAAATAAGGTCTGACCTCTAATTGACATCCCAAGGACTGATTGACAAGTCCTTTTTTCTTTGTTAGAATAGATAAGTTAATTAATTTACTCATCATATAAATTCACGTTAGTTATTCTCTACATAAATGCTATTAATAAACAAAATTAAAGAACTTGAAGCTCAACTTGATTATATTATTCAGACAATACTAATGAAATTTGATATGAAATCAACTCATGGACAATTTAATTGTTTTTATTGGAACTATTGTCGTAACTTTAATAATCGGCTCAATCCTGGGCTATTATACGCGACGAACCATTGCTAAAAAGCAATCTGGTACTATTGAAGCAAAATTAAATAAACTAATCAGCGACGCTAAAAACGAAGCTAAAGAGACCCTAATTAAGGCCAAAGAACAAGCCAATAGGGTTCTTGATGATATTAAAAAGCAAGAAAGAGAAAGCCAATCTCAATTAAACAAAAAAGAAGAAAGATTAGCTAATAAAGAACAAGGGTTAGAACAAAAGAATGTTCAATTAGAACAAGACTATTCTGATCTTAAAACTAAAGCCCAAAAAGTTAAAAAGATTAAAGAACAACTAACCGAACTTCAAGAAGAACAAATAAAAAAATTAGAAAAAATATCTAATTTATCACAAGAACAAGCAAAAGAAGAACTTCTAAAACAAGCAGAAGAAGAACATCAACAAATTCTTGTAGAAAAAATTCAAAGATTAGAGCAAGAGGGAAAAGAAGATTTAAATAAAAAAGCTCAACGGATTCTTGCTTTAGCTATGCAACGCTATTCAGGCTCTCAAGCAAGCGAAATTACTTCCACTTCTGTTACCTTGCCAAGCGATGATCTTAAGGGAAGGATTATTGGCAAAGAAGGCCGTAATATTAAAACTTTAGAAAAATTAACAGGAGTAGAAGTTTTAGTTGATGACACACCAGGAGCAATCGTTATTTCTGGTTTTGATCCTATTCGTAGACAAGTAGCTAAAATAGCTTTAGAAAAATTGATGATTGATGGACGCATCCAGCCAGCAAGGATTGAAGAAATGGTAGAAAAAGCTAATGAAGAAATCACAGAAAAAATTCAAGAAGCAGGTGAAGCCACTGTTTATGATGTCGGCATTGTTGGGCTCAACCCTCAATTAATTAAACTCCTAGGTAGACTTCGTTTCCGAACAAGTTATGGCCAAAATGTTTTGCTTCATTCAGTTGAAGTAGCTCATTTAGCTGGAGCAATCGCAGCAGAATTAGGCGCTGATGTAGATGTAGCCAAGAAGGCCGGCTTACTCCATGACATCGGGAAAGCAGTTGATCATGAAATTCAAGGATCACACGTAGAAATAGGTAGAAAAATTCTTAAAAAATTTGATATTGATGAAAAAGTGATTGAAGCAATGCAATCTCATCACGAAGAATATCCCTTCACCACAGTAGAATCTATTATTGTTCAAGTAGCGGATACTCTTTCAGGAGCTAGACCTGGTGCCAGAAAGGATACTTTAGAAGCATATCTTAAAAGATTAGAAGCGTTAGAGAATATTGCTAATTCTTTTAAGGGCATAGAAAAATCTTATGCTATTCAAGCAGGAAGAGAAATTCGTGTTTTTGTTAAACCAGAGGAAATAAATGATTTAGAAGCTCATAAATTAGCAAAAAATATTGCTGATCAAATCCATCAAGAATTAAGATACCCTGGAGAAATTAAAGTTAGTGTTATTAGAGAAACTAGGGTAATAGAATACGCAAGATAACCCGATGTCATTCTGAATCAGCAGATGAAGAATCTCTATCTTTTAGATCCTTCGCTTGCTATCTCAGGATGACAAATATATATATGAAAATACTATTTTTTGGTGATGTTATTGGAGAACCAGGTCGCCATGCAATTAAAAAAATTCTGCCTGAATGGCAAAAAAAATACGAATTTGACTTCGTTATCGCTAATGGAGATAATTTAGCGCATGGAAAAGGAGTAACTAAAAGAAGTTTAGATGAATTATTAGAATCAGGAGTAGATTTAGTCACTTCTGGCGATCATACTTGGAGCAAAAAAGAAGTTATTTCTATTTTAGAAGATAAAAAAGTTCCATTAATACGACCAGCTAATTTTTCAGAGAGATCCCCAGGAAAAGGATACTGGACAACACAATTAAGAACTAATAAAATAATGGTAATTAATTTAATTGGTCGTGTTTTTATGAGACAACAATGCAATAATCCATTTGAAGTGATAAATGAGATATTAGACAAAGAAGATGCCGATATAATCATTGTTGATTTTCATGCTGAAACTACTGCTGAAAAAGTTTGCATGGGATGGCATTTGGATGGTAGAGTTTCTGCTGTTTTAGGAACACATACCCATATTCCTACGGCTGATGCGCAGATCTTACCGAATGGAACTGCATATATTTCCGATGTCGGCATGGTTGGACCAAAAAATTCAAGCATAGGAGCTGACAAAGATTTGACATTAGAAAGTTTTATTAAAGAAATGCCTTTTAATTATGAAATTGCTGACGGACCTGTTAAAATTAATGCTGTCTTAATAGAGACAGAAAAAGGAAAAAAATCAAAAAAAATAAAATTATTAGAAGAAACTGTTGATTTTTAGCAAAACACTTGCTAATATTAAGCAATATAGCTAAGATATAGCTACAAAGGTCGAGGTATATAATTAATAAATAATTTACTAATAATATTATGACTAAGACTTTATCTAAGTCAGACTTAATTGAATCATTAATTAAGCACTGTGATTCTAAAAAAAAGGCTGATGAATGTTTAAACGGAGTAATTGATACAATCACTAGCTCATTGTCTAAGGGTGATAAAATCACTATTACTGGTTTTGGAACTTTCAGTACTTCTAAAAGAGCAGCTCGAATGGGAGTTAACCCACGAACTGGAGAAAAAATTAAAATTAAGGCAACAACAGTTCCTAAATTTAAAGCTGGCAAATCTCTTAAAGACGCTGTTAAGTAAGGTTAGTATTGCTTTCGAAGGTATAATAAAAGAGCGAAACAAGTTTCGCTCTTTTATATTTGAGCGGGTAGAGGGAATCGAACCCTCATCAGCAGATTGGAAATCTGCGGTAATAACCATTATACGATACCCGCCTACTGGTCGGAGTGACTGGATTCGAACCAGCGATCTCCTCGTCCCAAACGAGGCGCCTTAAGCCAACTAGGCCACACTCCGATATTATTATAAAGATTACATTGTTATAAACATTAAGTCAATTACAATTAATTAATTTTTATGATATACTTAAATTAAATTATGGATAAGGAAAAAATCTATCAAAAATTAAATCCATTTTCACAATGTCAAAAATATAATATAAATATTTGGCAATGCCCTAGTTTTTTATTCCCTCTATCTGGATCAATCACCATTGTAGCTATGGTAAGCACATATTTTATAGCCGTTGAATACGCAAGGCCAGAAATAGTTGCCTTAATTGTAATTAGTGTAGCAGCATTATTAATCATTGTAAATTACCTTATCACTAAAGGATTTGAAAATTTAGCTCAAACAAATCAATTAAAATCAGAATTTGTTAATATTACATCTCATCAATTACGCACTCCACTAACGGGCATAAAATGGACAATTGATTTAATGCGTAAATCTAAAGATATAACTTCTGAAGAATTATTAGAAAGATTAGATGATATTGAAGAAAGTAATCAACGAATGATTAAGCTAGTTAATGATTTACTTCATGTCGCAAAGATTGAACAAGAAGGATTAACATTAAATCCAGAAAATATATTTTTAAATAAAATAATTAATGATTTAATAAAAGAATATGAGTTATTAGCTAATGCAAGTAATACGAAAATTACCTTAGAAACAGAATTAGACATTCCTCCTGTCAAAATTGATGCTCAAGGGATTAGTATGTTAATGCACAACTTAATAGATAATGCGATTAAATATACAAAAGAAGAAGGACTAATTAAAATAAGATTAATTAAAAAAAGAAAAACAGTTAGATGCGAGATTGAAGACAATGGAGTCGGTATCCCAGAAATGGATAAAAAAAGTATTTTCAAAAAATTCTTCCGCAATCAAAATATTATGAAACATCAAACCGTAGGAAGTGGACTAGGATTATTCATTGCTAAATCAGTGATTGAAGGATCAAATGGGAAAATAGGATTTTGGAGTAAAGAAAATAAAGGCACAACCTTTTGGTTTGAATTACCAATTAATTAACAGGCAGTAAGTAACGTTATCTGTCTTAAAAAAATATGAAAAAAATTCTTTTTATAGAAGATGAACCAACCCTGCAAAAAGCAATTGGCAGGTATTTAGAGCAAGAAGGATATGAAATTGAAAACGCTCTTGATGGAGAACTAGGAATAGAAATGGCTAAGAAAGATAAACCAGATTTAATTCTTTTAGACATCATTCTCCCTAAGAAAGATGGATTTGAAGTGCTTAAAGAATTAAAAGAAGATGAAGGAACCAAAAATATCCCTGTAATTATTCTAACTAATTTAGAGTCAGATTCTAATGTAGAGAAAGCTCTTTCTCTAGGAGCGACTACATATCTAGTTAAAGCGAACTACAACTTAGAAGAAATATCTAAAAAAATAAAAGAAACGTTAAGTCAGTAATCAAAATATATCATGAGAGTGGAGGACCCACAATTAAAGGCTTTTATTCTTGATGCTGGATTAACAACCAAAGATAAACTAGATAAAGCCGAAAAAAGAGCCAAAAAACTCAATGAGAAATTGGCTGATGTTTTAGTTAGTCAAAAAATCATTACCAAAGAACAGATTATCAAATTAGAAGCATATATTCTTGGTATTCCTTTTGTTAATTTAGAAAAAGAAACTATTCAAAAAGAGATTCTTCAAATTATTCCTGAACCAATTGCACGCAGACATAATATTATTGCTTTTCGCAAGAAAGATAAAGAACTAGAAGTTGCCATGCTTGATCCAGAAGATCTTCAAACAATAGAGTTTATAAAGAAAAAATCAGACCTTAAAATATTACCACGACTAACAAGTCCAGCTAGTATTAAAAATGCTTTAAAGCAATACCAAAAAAGCTTAGAAGCCGAATTTGGAGATCTGATTGAAAAGAAAGAAGAGAAGCTTAAGATTATATCAGAAAAGAAAGAAGGAGAGAAAAAAGAAGATTTGAAAAAGACAGCTGATCAAATGCCAATTATTAAGATTGTTGATACTTTATTAAAACACGCCATTTTACAACAAGTCTCAGATATTCATATTGAACCAACTGAAAAAGAGGTAATAATTCGCTATCGCTTAGATGGAATTCTACATGACGCAATGATATTACCTAAAAACGTCAGCTCTGGAATCATTGCTCGAATTAAGGTTCTCTCCAGTTTAAAATTAGACGAGCATCGCCTACCTCAAGATGGTCGTTTTAAAATTGAAACCAAA
>Ga0307992_1001345_pt1 | contig 14589 bp, 17 predicted proteins | sample EllFjometagen133_FD_203162 | JGI IMG/M metagenome (GOLD analysis project Ga0307992, IMG submission 203162) | Marine microbial communities from Ellis Fjord, Antarctic Ocean - #133 | ecosystem: Environmental > Aquatic > Marine > Unclassified | place: Southern Ocean | collected 2014-10-08
TTTTCATAATATCTTATAGATAAATATCTCCATCAACCTGAACCGATTGTCTTATTTGTTCTTCGGAATGTGATTTACTGATTGGTGTCCCATCCAAATCCAAATAACCACCAACGGATTGGAGATTATCGAGGGATGTGATTTTTGTCCCTCTCAAATACAAATTATCACCAACGGATTGGAGATTACCGAGGGATGTGATTGGTGTCTCTCTCAAATTCAAATAACCACCAACGGATTGGAGATTACCGAGGGATGTGATTTTTGTCCCTCTCAAATACAAATTATCACCAACGGATTGGAGATTACCGAGGGATGTGATTGGTGTCCCCCACAAATCCAAATCACCACCAACGGATTGGAGGTTTCCGAGGTTTGTTATTGGTGTCTCATCCAAATTCAAATCACCATCCCAATGTTCCCCAAAGGTCCATTCGGTGATGTTATTATCTTTAATATGTTGAATCACCTCCTTATGGGTGAATTCGTGTTCCTCAATCCAATCGAAATCGTTCTCTTTTAATATTTTTTTAATTAAATTTTTCATAATACGTTACCCCCATCATCCATCTTGAAACTCTCACCACCTCGATTATATATAACTATACCATTACCGATACGACCATTCGGGGAAATAAAATAATCTATTTTCTTATATTGACTACTCTTACTAGCATTCACCGCTTGATATTCACTACTCTTAACCTGACATGTTATTACCCTACCATTAGAATCCATGATTAAATCAGCCCCAAATAACATATCAATAAAATCCCCGTTACCCCCTTGATATAGTTGTTTCATCCCATACCTTTTTAACACCTCACCAGCGTAATCTTCAGCATCATCACCCATTATAGTTAAACCGTGTGTGTTCCTAACGAATTGTTTTAAATCTTCTGGTTGGAAGTACTTAGTGATTAATCTATATAATACAGGTTTTATGCTCTCTAAATACGACTTAATACCTAATTCATTTTTATTAACTAAGGCACTAACCTTACCACCCTTCACCATTAATTCCGTCACTAACTCAGCTAAATCACTGTAGTTCGTATTTAATTTATTCACATAATCATACTCACCATCCTCACCTAACACTAAACCAGCATTAAGTAATCTATAGTGGGTATATGTCCCACCCACCAATTTAATTTCAGGGTATTTACCTGTGTCGTGGAGTATCTTTAATGGGGTTTGATATTTTTCCGTCATATCCTCAACAACCTTAAGGTCCTTCAACATACCATCAATGATAACCCTCAACCCTAAGTCTCTATGTAACCAAGACCTTAGTTTACTAATTTTCATACATAGGTGGTTGGTGTCACGGTCAGTGAAGTGTGAACACCCACGATATCCAGCCTCAATCTTGTTAGTCCAATCGAAGTTAGATGATTCCTCTTTTACAATATTTTTAATACTCATAGTTTCTGTTATTTTCCCACCAAACATTTCCGACTCTTTCTTTCGTCTAGGTGTATGTCCAGGGTATGTTATGTGTGTGTGTTTAATATGTTCCTCAGCCTTTTCGTATTCACCCTTCTTCACGATTTGGATGAAATCTGATTTAAGAAAGTTAGTGGTTCCCATGTTAAATATCATCGACACCATTGCGTCATATCTCCCTTGGTTTATGTCGTATTTAATACCAGATTTACCCCACCTTGATAAAAGTCTATCTAAACCACCTTTAGCAACACTAACATCACGTTTAAATAGTTCCTCAGCCTTTTGTCTGTTGATTGATTCACCTTTTTTATATTTAGATTTACTAAGTCTTTCAGCGTGTCCCCAACCGATTGTCACCATCTTATCACCAAGTGTGTAGGCTGTTAATACGGGTTCACCCTTTTGTTTAATCGAACCCTCCTCATATTTAAGGAATTTTAATAGGTTGTCGGACACCTCATTGGGGTGTTGTTGTGTTAGTTCAGGTGATGATTTAGTCATTAGAACCTCAGTCTTAATTTCGGGTGACCCTGAACTTATTATATTAGTGATTGTGTTCATACCCATTAAACCAACCAACCCAGTGATAACATATTTCACCATTTTAACTTTCACAACCTTCGGTACCTTTTTTATTTTATCTAAAAAGGTGTTTAAGTATTCTTCAGCTTGGTCTTTAGTTTTAACATCTTTTTTAGATGTATCGATTTTTTCTTTAAGAATATCCCACTCAAAGACGTTGGGTTCTCCTTCGGTTAACATCACTAGGTCATCAATAAAACCCCACCTATTATTATTATTTAACATATTTCTCTTTTAATTTTGCCAATCTAACCTGTTATAAATTATTTAATATCCATAACCACTAATTTATTTCACCATATTTATTAATAATAAATTTTACCGTATCCGAATATTGGTCACCCGTAAAATCTTTCCCTAAAATATAAAACACTGTATCGGTATTTGATTTTACCGACCTACTATAACCATATTTATCGGACATCTCGATGGAGAATTCATTATAAACCCTTTCCCGACTTTTAGATGTATCGGTTTTAACGAACATAAAAATCGTTGGTTTGTGTTCCATTATGAAATCTTCAACAACCGTTCTAATTGTTGGTATGACCTGAAGGGCTTTTCTAACATCACCAACCATATCATAACTATTGTTCATGGTGAATTTAAATAAAAAACAACTATCACCATCTGTTGTCTCCTCAATAGTGATTGTATAAACATTATTTTCGATGGTGAATTCACCACCATACCCAAAATCTGTTTTACCTATTGACACTGGTATTGGTTCTGATAACCCCTCAAGTACTAAATCACCTAGTTTATCGAGTTTTTCTGATATAGATATCTCTTCCTCTATAATTTGTTTAATGTTCATGTCTATAAATATAATGTTAGTATATAAAAAATGGGGTAATGATTTAATCATTACCCCATTATATTATTGTACCACTTTAGTTACAGGTGTCTCGACTTGGTCCCAAGCGTCAATCAAAGCTTTCGCGTAAGATGACTCTTTACCTGTCCACCCAGTAAGGATTGCCCCACGATATAGGTTTTCGGGAACAACTGAGTTGTTATATCCAGCTGTTTGTACAGTGAAGATATTAACTTTTGAGTTAACCGTCTTTCTATACTTCTTAACCAATTTAAGTACGTCAATGTTTCTACCATAATCACTATCACCATCATAAATATAGTCTTTGTAATCCTTCGAGTTTACACCGTATAACCCACCATTTCCTGCTTGCATGTCGGAATAAATAAAGATATTATCGTAGTGAACCTTGTTCTCGATTGCCTCCTTAAAGAACAACCAAATACCATTCTCAGTACCCATACCTTGTTCTCTACCTCTATTGTTAGTCTCACTCATTTGAGATAAGATACCATTTCTTGTGGAAACAGGTTTCATACTTAATCTATCACCGAACACACCAACCGTACCTTCGTCAGATTGTAATGATGTAACTATACTGGATAGGTTACCAATTTGTGCGACAGACACAGTACCATACTCTGAATTCAACGTACCGTGAGCTGAACCTGAGTTATCAGATAAACACACTGTTTTCCCTTTTAACTTAGGTAAGTTAGATACTGAAATATCTAAACATTCCTCAAGAGTGTCTTTCAACAAACCTGAGTGATTAACCTCACCGACAGCTTGGTATGCTGTGTAGTATCTGAAAGGGAATTGTTTACCGTAAGGTACACCACCCTTTAACATATCACACACCTTCTTAGCAAACTCAAGGTCCTCAACCTCAGTGAAAATACCCCTAAGATTTCTCAATAAAGCCATGTGTGGGATTCTAATTACCCCAAAAATCTCTTTCCATGTCTTCCCTTGGGACCTTAATGATTCCCATGTTTGTGCACTTGTCTCCACTGTTACGTTACCTGTTGTCATCATTTCACTGATAACCTCAGACTTAGCGTGACTTATTCTCACCAAGTCAATAAGTCCTTTAGATTTATATTTGTTCATTCTGTAAGCATCAAACTCACCTAAAGCGTCAGCCCAAACTCTCTTCACGATAGAAGGTAGACCTTTCTTAGTCACATTCAACCACATGTAGTAATCGAATTGGTTAGTGATGTCGTCAGGTCTAACAATAAGTTCAGTACCAATCTTTCTCATAACACCTGGGTTGTTCTTGTTGAATTCACCCCTGTTTTCGTGTTGTGCTGCTCTTATGAAGATAACAGCTGGATTCATTCTCATGAAGTACTCATGTCTTAAGGTACGAGCCATTTCCAAAGTTGCTTCGAAATCGAAATCTAATGCTGCGTCGATTACCTTAGTAAACACATCAGTAGTGGTTTCCGTATCTGTATCATAAAGACCCAATACATCATTTTTCAATAACATAGATAAGTTAGATGGTTTATCATGAGAACCCCTGTAATAAGAAGGTTCACCGAAGATTGAACTAGCAGCAACAATCCTTAATGTATCTAATGGATTCAATGTGTATGATGTCCCACCCATGAAGTTCTTCACAGCTGTTTTTTCGTGTGTTCTCACACTTACTACTGATTTCTTAGATGTCTTTGAAAATTTACTCATAATATATATTTTTAATTCTTGTTAATTATTCTTTTTACATAAAAAACCCCTTTATTACTTTGGTGGAAGTAGTAAAGGGGTCACAAGATTAGGATAATAACCCCATAATGGGGTTATGTCCTTTTCCTATATCCTTTACTGAGATTGTTTGATTAGAGTGTTTTTCAGATTACAGACCCGTGGGTTGTAACCTTTTCGATTTATTTAATTGATGTAACTCTTATCACCGCTTCAGTAAATATTTTAGACTTGGTTGGGTCTATCTGAGAATGTCTCAAAATAGGTCATATGTTCTACCCTAGTTGGTTACTGTTATTCATCAACCGTTAGATGTCCCACGTTACAGTTATAGAATGTAAGTCTCTTGAGTTACAGTATCACAAGTTTCTGACACCTTTTAAAGACGTGATGTGTGTCTGACAATTTAGATAACCATTTTTCAATGGAGAGTATAACTGACAATCCCTCTTTTGGTTACGGTTGGTCCTTTACGACCACCATTTCTGTCTTGAATTGAAGTAACTACCTCAACCGCTTCAGATAAACTCAAAAGTCTTTGTTTCTTTGTTCGTTAGTTAAGTATATAGTATAAATAACGTTCTGTCAAGGGGTAAACCCTATTTTTTTTTACATCCTTTATGGTTGGGTGAGTAATTCTTTTGCTACTTGTGAAACTATGTTGTTGTCAGCCTTTCCCTTGAATGATTTATTAAAACTACCCATAAGTTGACCTATGTTCTTAGCTCCGTTATCAATCATTTCTTGAACAGCTACCCTAATTAGGTCCTCAGACATCATAGTAGGTAAGTATTTCTTTATGTAGGTTAACTCAGTCTTTGATTCGTCGGTATTAGTCTGTTTAAGGGACTTTTCTAACTTTTTCAATATACCTAACACATTAGTGTCGTTAGGGTCTGTACCCCTTCCTTCTGCTGTTTGTATTTCACCCTTGATTACACCAAGGAAGTTCTTTTTATCCATGTTTCTTTCTTTGAAAGCTACCATGAAATCTTTTCCGATTTGTTCTTTTAGTGTCATAATTTTAATTTTTAGACCGAAGGACCACCCCTTTCAGTGAGGTCCTTGGTTGAATTTTATTACCCTTCGATTTGAGGTGTATCGTTAGACGATGTACCATCTTTCTTAGCGTTTATTTTACCTTCCGCTCTTTCCTGAGAAGATTCAAGTATTTGTGGAACACCAGCTCCAGCCATCTCAAACAACTCTTTGTACTGAGGCATCGACCCCAGTAAACCTGAGATGAAGTTTCCTGTTGAAGAACCACCAGCGTCACCACTTCCACCACCTTGTTCCCACACAGTGATTTTGTCGATATCAATACTCTTGAATGCGTCAGTTTGGATTTGTAACATTTCAGGTAACTTGTCAGTTATCATCATTTGGATTGCCACTTGTGGGTCACCACCTGCTGCTTTCACCAACTCATCAAAACCAGCGGCCTGTCTTACCAACATTTCCTCAACACCTTTAGCTTGTGCCTCCATTTTGAAGAAGACCCCATCAGCCTCACCTTTCGCTAATTGTCGTGTTTGTTCCGCCTCAGCCTCTGACTTAATAATCAATTCTTTCTTAGCGATTTCAGCTGGAACAATAACGTTAGCCTGTAACGTTGCTTCCTCTTTTGCTGCTCTTTCCATTTCAGCCTCTTTGATTGCTTGGTATGAGTCTTTTTGGGTACGAGCCTGTTTTACTTGTTGTGCTGTAACGGATAATCTCTTAGCCTCAGACTCCTCAACCTGTCTTAGAGAGTTTGTTTTCGCTATGTTAATTTGTGATGTGTTCTCACCATCGATAGCTCTAGCGTCTGCCTCAGCCATCTTACGTCTTTTACGTGTTTCAGCGTCCGCTTTACCAATCTCACCCGTAGCGTTTAATTCAGCCACTTTAGTCTTTCTCTCTTGTTCGTTATTGGCCTGACCGATATCCCCCTGTTTGTTCTTTTCAGATACGGAGATTCTAGCCTTGTTAACCGCGTCTGCCGCTGCTTCTTCACCTAATGAACTAATGTAGTTTACGTTATCCGTAATATCCGTGATATTCACGTTGACTAACATTAAACCAATTTTCTTTAATTCCGATTCAACCTTCTCTTGGATATTTTGTTGGAACTTTTCTCTGTTGTTATTAATTTCCTCAATATCCATAGTAGCAATTACCTCCCTTAATTGTCCGTAGATAATCTCCTCACCTAGACTAGCGATTTGTGCTCTATTCAAATTCAGTAAATGTTGTGCTGCTTTCTGTGCTATTGCTGGTGTTGGGTCAATAGCTACCATGAAGTTAGATGGTACGTCAATTCTAATATTCTGTTTAGATAACGCCCCCTTCAAGTCAATCCCAATTGGAATCGGTGTCAAGTTAAGGTACTTGTATTCCTGTACTACAGGCCATACGAACTCCATACCACCGTGTATGATTTTTGAACCACCATTTTTCGAAGTACCTGACCCCCAAATTACTAATAATTCATCGGACGAACATTTCCTAAGTCGTTTAATGTACCCCACTATTGTTGCGATTACCGCGATTGCTGCTAAGCCTATTCCTATTAATGTAAATGTCATAATTTTTGTTTACTTTTTGTTTAATTTAAATTTGTTCCACTATTAGTTCTGTTCCGACAACCTCCAACACTGTTATTGGTGTACCTGTCTTAATTTCCGAACCATCTTTTGATGATGCTTCGATTGTTTGATGTGCCCCGTTTAGGACCACGTTTACTTTACCCTTCCCTTTTGGGGGGATTGTTAAATAGACACTTCCCCTTGAATTAATGGTGTCTGATAGTTTTGATGTGTTATCTTCTCTTAGTTTATTAAAGACAAAGAAAATACTCGTTACGATTCCAACCATAACAAGACCACATATTGTCCCAACAACTACCGACATCCCGTGACCAGTTCCGTTTTTCAACGCTATTAAACCACCCCACCCTAAAAAGGTAAAGAAGGTCGCGAAGTTACGAAATGTGAATATCGGGAACCCACCATCAACATCGTCAATATCATCAAGGTCTGTGTCCGTATCCATATCCTCACCAAGTCCGAAAAACGAACCTAACATTAGGAATAAGAATAAAATTGTTGCTGGTACCGTGATATACCAATAGGTATCTTTTAACGGTAAATTGTCCATAAATTCAATCATTGATTTGTTTTGATTTTAAAATGTTAATAAAAAAGAGGTAAATTACACAAACGACCTCAGTGGGGATTACTACTCACTCACGTCTGTCCCCATAATCATGTACATGACCATTATAGGGTTAGTGATAGACTTTAAGACTTTCTCACGGTCCCGACAGTCAATCGGATTATTTTTCGAAAACAATCAAACGTCCCTGTAGTTGTCACACTACTTCTCTATCATTCGGGAGCAAACTAGTCGGGTAACGACCCCTTATGAACCTCATCGGTGATATTTCACACCAACACTGAACCGTTAACGGAACTTTCCGTAACTCGTGTGACCACATCTAGGAATCGAACCTAGGGCTTATGACTGTATCACCCTTAAAATAAGGGAGGTTTTTCAAACCATTTATTTAACAATCTACTCTACCACTGAGTTAATGGGTCTATTTTTTTTTAGTTAATTTTTTTCTCTAAAAACACTTCAAACGTCTCAACCGTTCTTTGGGCTGGAAATTTGTATTTACCATCTTCAAGTACATAATCTAAATTCTTATAATACCTTTTAACATGGGTTACAACAAATGTACCTATAATTCCTTTATGAAACAACTTTTTATCCGAGAATCTCGAGTCGTACCATAATTTATCCATACGAGTGTCTATATGAATTTCCTCACCAACACTCGGTACACTGTTCGTTGGGATAGTTAGAAGTGATTCGTCTTCATACCAATAACTTATTTGTGATTTATCTTCCATATTAGTTTAGTGAGATTATGAAATCACCCATAGTTGTTGTGATGATTTCTATTTGTAATTCTATTGATTCCATGTTATTTTATTTTGTATTTATTTTAACTAAAGCCTATTTTCTTTATTGTCCCATGAACTATCGTAAGTGGGTCTTCATCAGATATAGTAATACCGTGTTTCTTTCGATAAACCAACTCTAACTTATAATATGGTACGTGACTATTTTGGTCCTCAGCGTAATTACCAACCCATTTGATTGAATTCTCGACCCAATTATCGGACATCTCAGAGAGTTTAGATTCTCTCCATTCACCTTTACCATCTTTCCCTCTACCACTACGACCAATAGTTTGTCGTATGTGTTCAAAATTTTCTTCACTGATAACCATATGTCTTTCCCTTTAGTAATTAAATGTGAATACAAGTATACGGTAAAAAATTCGGGTGGCAATGATGTTTATAGGAAAAAGGTGTTCAAGGGGTATATGAAGAATAAGAAAAAAGGGTTATCGATATGATAACCCTTTTTTTGTGGACTCAATGGGGGTTAAACCCAAACCCGAAGTTTATACTGGTGACACGGATGTCCCAATCATGATGAATTCATCATTATCAATTGCTTTACCAATCCATCTATTCAAATCCGACCCTTTCATCTTATCACCAAAAGATGTTGTACCTAAGTCGTGTGATAAACTCATACTACCATCCATAGCACACTTCTCAGTTGTTGGGATTGGGAATTCAAAGATATCAAACCCAACCTTAACTTGGTAGTATAGGTTACCCGATACATATCTACTTAATGTAGCTATCTCTTTTGATTTATATAAATCTTTTTTTACCTGATTTTTGTTCATAACATTTAATTTAGTACCCCCACTAGGATTCGAACCTAGAACGACTGTTTAGAAGACAGTAGTGTTTTCCGTTACACCATGGAGGCAGTTATCGGTCTTTCCCGATTGTTCATTGTATTATCACTAACATTGTCACCCGTAGCAGAATTGAACTGCTATTTTTTGGTTGAAAACCAAACGTCCTAACCGTTAGACCAACGGGCGATTAACTTAAATTTTTTAACAAAAAAAAATCCGATTATTTCTAATCGGATTCCTTAAAGTATGTATATAACAATATCACTTCATATCCGATTAGGGTAAGATTCTCTTTCTTCTCTTCTCTCTATGTTAGTAATTGTTGTCATTGTAAATTAGTTTTTTCTTGTTCTTGTTTATAAATATACTACAAAGATAGTAAAAGTATTCTGTTATGTCAAGTAAATTTTTAGTTTATTATATTTTACTCATCCTCACCACCCTCTTGTAACACTAATGAAACGACTTTAGCTAGTTTCCTTTTTAAATCCTCAGCTTTCTTATGGAATCTCTTCTCGAAGAACCTAAAGAACTTTACTGGGTCTTTTTTAGCACTCTCTGGAACTCTTTCCATCGTTGGAACCTCAGCCCCACCTTGTGTCATCTGTACCTGTGCGTCCTGAACCACGTTATCCCACTTATCAATCAACACACTATACCACTCTTCTTTAGATTCAGGTGATTTCGGTGGTCTTTGGTCGGGTGGTAACAACATCCTCATCATATTTTCAAATGGTTCAACATCTATATCAGCGTCGAAGTTATCCATAAAATCCTCTGTATTAAAATCTTTCAACATTTGGTAATCTTCCCATGGTGGACTAGCCTTTAACACTTTTAACGCCTCTTGTGTTGTTTTAACTTTACTACGTTTTAATTTGTAGTAAATCTCAGTTACCCTTGCGTTTGACTCAAAAGAGAGTGATAAATAAATTAAATGTAAAAAATGGTTCCATGACGGTGTCTCTTTAAACTTTAATATGTTTGGTATGGCGTTCAACACTGTTTCTTTCCCGAACCCGATTGATGGTTTCCCACCTAACATCTGTCTATATGTTTGGTATGAGTGTGTTAGTTCGTGACCGACTGTTGGTGTGAGTGTGTTAAGTAGGTCTTGAGTGTGTTTTTCTGTACGTTCAGATATATGTGACGCTGGGATTATCACATCAAACTCAAACCCATTTCTATTAAATATGGTGACTTTCCCTAACTTACCAATCTTAACTTTCCTTATATCACCAACGAATGAGTGTGATGCTGCCATTCTATCACCCATGTCACCCTCTTCAAATACATTATCGGGTACAACTCTTAGATTAACACTTAAAACTGGGTTGTATAATGGGAAACTTGTGAATGTTTTAGATGTTAACATCCCCTTCCTATCACCATCGAAAAAACGGTCAATAATTAGTTGTGTGAGTTCCTTACCACCAAGTTTTATCCCACTATCGTGCATTGGGTATGTCACATCATCCCTCCAAGTGAAATCACCTGAGTCCCATTGGTCTCTCTCAATAATTTTGTTTGTTGTGTCAACCACAATTGCTGTAAAATAGTTAACCCACCCATCAATGTCTTTGGGTACTCCCATTATTTCGTTTATAAGTTGTTTCTTTTTCATAATATCTTATATATAAATATCACCTTCAACCTGAATCGATTGTCTTATTTGTTCTTCGGAATGTGTTTCACTGATTGGTGTCCCTTCCAAATACAAACCACCACCAACGGATTTAAGATTACCGAGGGATGTGATTTTTGTCTCTTCCAAAAACAAATTACCACCAACGGAATGTAGATTTCCGAGGGATGTGATTTTTGTCCCTCTCAAATTCAAATAACCACCCCAATGTTCCCCAAAGGTCCATTCGGTGATGTTATTATCCTTGATGTGTTGAATCACCTCCTCATGGGTGAATTCGTGTTCCTCAACCCAGTCGAAATCATTGATTTCTTCTTTTATAATTTGTTTTATGTTTTTCATCCCTGTGGTGGTAAATATATCATTACCCCATAGATATGGTCTCACCCTTAAGTTTCTTTAAGATTCCCTCTTGTTCCTCTGTAAGTGTTTTAGGCATTTCACCCACAACTTCCACGAATAGGTTACCCCTCAACCCAGAACGTCCGTCTATGAGTCCCTTACCAACCAACCTGAAGATTTTATCGGGTGGACATAACTTATCCACTTTGATTTTCACTTTTCCATCTAGTGTCTCTAATTCAATGTTGGTCCCTAACATTAAATCGATGATGTCGATTTTCTCCCTTTTACGTATATTAAGTCCATCGACTTGGAATACAGGGTGTTCTTTTAGATTAATTCTAAATATCACATCACCCGTGACACCACCTAATTGTTCGTGACCTTTACCCCTCATGATGATATTAGCACCAACACCCCCTTTAGGGATTGTTATTGTAACTTTTTCCACCTTAGGTTTCGACCCAGTACCACGACAACCACCACAATGTTTAGTGAACGCTTGACCCGTACCAGAACACGTATTACACATGAACATCGCTGCCCCCATAATACCGTGTTGGTCCCTTATGAACCCTTGGCCACTACAATGTGGACACACTTTAGGTTCTTTACCACCAGCACCACCACAGTCACCACATGAGACATTCCTATTATAACTAACATCCCTATTCCCACCACTAAAAATTTCTTCTAATGTGACATCAACTATCATTTGTAATGGTCTAACACGTCTTTGTTGTTGCTGGAATGGGTTGAACCCACCAAACGGGTTACCCCCAGTCTGTTGTCGTTGTTGTGGTGCTTTCCGTTTACCCGATAATATCTCATAAGCCTCATTAACCTTAGACATCTGTTCCACAGCACCTTCATCTTTATTAACGTCAGGGTGAAATTTTTTCGCCATTTTTTTATAGGCCTTTTTAATTTCACCCTCAGATGCACCTTTTTTTATTCCTAAAACTTCATAATATTGATTCATAATATTAAACTTACTTAAATGTGATAACGATGTCAACCTATTTATACCATATGTATCAAATCGTTTTAACCGAAAATAGAATCAAAATCAAAGTACTACACACCTATTCGAGGGTGTATGACGCAACACGTAGACTTAAACGAATCGAGTCTACTACCATCTTTATGCCTAAACAAACAGTATATAAGGAAAAACGGTTGGTGGATGTTAAATATGAGGTTTTATTATTAAAATCATATGAAAATGGTGACCAAAATGTTTCAATAAAGGATGGGTTTGGTCGTAATATACAAGTCCAAACTGATGATGGTGAGTGGACAGTTATTAATAAAATTAATTACGGTATCGAGGAACAGTTTAATGTTACTGGAGCTAACCGAAAACTTAGTGGTAAGGAAATTTTAGAGCACATATTATTAAATAATATAGCTGACACTAACCCTAAACAGGTTGTTATTTTAAATAATAAGGTTGTGGTTGAGGGTCTTAATATTTTCATGGTAACCTGTAAGAACACCCATGAGGCTACGAGATTATACAATAAACTAAGGGTTCATTGTTATGACAACAATGTTGGTCATGTGGTGTTTTTTGGGACCGTTAATAAACCCAACAGGAAACTTTGGTATAAGAAGATTCATGAGAGAACGGGTACGAGTTATAACCGTCTTTATCGTTCAAGTAGTAGATAATCTAATTTTTATTATATGTTCGAGCTAGAACTCTTGTAACCACTTTATCTACTTGGTCGAGTGTGAGGTCAGGTGTATCGTCACCCCTATTAACCCAATTACTCACAGCTATTTTACTGATTTCTTCCATCATTATTTCTAAGTGAACACCACCCTCACCACCATCCGACTCTATAAGACTTAATCTAGTTAATAGTAGATATTGTTTAAGTTCATCGAACATAGTTTTTTTTTTATATAAATAGTTTCCCCATCGGTTTCATGTCCAAACTATACTGAACAAAGTTACAATCCTTCTCCAATAAATAGACTGTTTCGTCCACGATATTAATACCACTAACCATGGTTAGTATTAGTGAAAGGAATATACAGGTTTTGTATGTCCTATCGAGGTCACCGTCCACATCACCCGTACCCCTAAGGAATGTACTATAAAATTTAATGTAGGTTGCCAACCAACTAAGATGGTGTTCTGATGGGTAAAATTCGGATATCGGTAGGTTTCCCTGTTTGACCCAAATCGTTGGTAATCTTTTACCGAATTTAATCTCACAAAAAGCGTCCACACAACACTGAATATTCCATTTACTATCATCCAAGACATCTTGTTTTATGATAGTTTTAATACTATCGTCTATTGTGGTTAAAAATTCTTCATACTCTTCGTTTGTAATCATAATCTAATATAGATAAACCGTGGTTATGATTGAAGTATATTCCTGAGGAATGTCTTCCTATGTTGTGGTGAAACCCCCTCAGATATAATGGCCTCACGATGGTCTTTAGAACCATACCCCTTATTAGAGTCCCATTTGTACATTGGGTATAGTTTGTGTTGTTCTTTCATGTATTCATCACGGGTTACTTTAGCTAAAATAGATGCTGCAGCTATTGAATAAAACTTATTATCCCCCTTCACAACACATGTATGTTCAATCCCATCATATTGGTTGAAGTAATTTCCATCCACTAATATGTGGTTCGGTTTGGTTGTTAATTTATCTAAACAACTATGCATCGCCGCCATCGTACATTCTAATATATTAAATTTATCAATACTCTTAGCATCAACAAAACTGATAGTGTATTCGATAGCATATTCCTTAATTAAGTCGTAAGCCACTTTTCTCTTCTTCTCAGAGAGTTTCTTCGAATCTTTAACAATGTCGTAGTCAAAGTCAGGTGGAAGGATTACAGCCGATGCCACAACGGGACCAGCTAGACAACCTCTACCGTCAGCCCACCTCATCTAAGCCAGCAATATACTTTAAGTGGCCTAAGTGAGGTGGGAAGTTTTTTAGTTTATTTTTCATAATTTATTTAATATTGTTTTCTATACCACTTAATTAAAATGGTAAATCTGACTCAGGTTTCGGTATAATCACCTTTTTATCGTAAGGTACATATTCATTCTCATCTCTTTCTGTTATGACTATTCCACCCCCTCTTTTTAATAAATACCCGTACTCAACCATGGTTGATGTGTATAAATCCACGTCATCGTATTTCTTCGGTTCATAATTATACTTATCTATCGACTCGTCATCAATAAACATAATATCGAATGCGTTAACCAATTCATCAAGGATTTTGATT
>Ga0307992_1001346_pt1 | contig 14587 bp, 8 predicted proteins | sample EllFjometagen133_FD_203162 | JGI IMG/M metagenome (GOLD analysis project Ga0307992, IMG submission 203162) | Marine microbial communities from Ellis Fjord, Antarctic Ocean - #133 | ecosystem: Environmental > Aquatic > Marine > Unclassified | place: Southern Ocean | collected 2014-10-08
ATATCCAATATAATCAATTGAAATATAAATGTCAAGGATTTCCTGTTATTTTTAATTATTTCTATATTAATGAATTGTCGCTATCAAAGTTATGATCCAACAGCACCTATATTAAGACGACAGAAGAAAAAAGAACAGGAACATTGAAACTTGCTTTTGTCAATTCTTCAAAGGAATGACCTGATTCTAATTCCTGCTTTAATTTCAGGGCCCCTTTTAGGTCAGGTGAATAAATGTGTCTTGCACTTATTTGAATTTTTGATCTCCTGAATGCTTCTCTCAATTCATTCTCAGTCACGGCAAGCTCAAGGTAAATGTAATTCTCAAAATAATAATTAATATAAATTTGGTCTCGATCAGTATTCAGAACAATTATACACACCTGGCTTATTTACAAATCCTGAACTATTAGCATACAAAAGCAAAATAGTTTCATCAATCAGTGCTTCCAGAAAATCATGCCTGAGTTTAAGGTTATCTTTTATACCGGATACTTTTAAGAAATCACCATTAACGTTCAATGAAATTTTTAACACTAATATTTTTACCATCAACTTTAGCGATATATTCATTTTTATTGGTAGAAGAACAAAAAAAACCAATAACACCAATCTAGCTAATATATATTATGTTAAATTTCATCTTTTCTTATAAACCCTACCAGATTTTGCAGGAATTTTTCCCAATGTTCTCGAATTTCCAAATATCAATTCCCACTTTTTTGGGTCAGGAAACAAATATTTTTCAGGTTGAATATTTTGAGAACTATCAGATATATTAAAAACTACCAGAATTTTTTCGTCCTTTGTCCAGCGCTCGAATGCAAAAATATATTTCATGTCATCAATATATACTGTTTTATATTTACCTCGCCTTAAACTTTCATGGTCTTTTCTTAATTTGATAACTGATTGGTAGAACCTAAATAAATCTTTATTAACTTCAACTGTATCCTTTTGTCTTTTTAAGCCAAAAGGATGATGAGTTTCATTTTCATATTTAAGATCTGACCATATCATAGGTTTCCTATTATCTGGATCATCTGCTCCCCACATACCTACTTCATCTCCATAATAAATGTATGGGGTTCCTAAATATGTAAATTGAAACATCAATATAGTTTTTTGAACATTCCGTTCTTCTTTCGTGGGCTTTTGAACATTAAAGTCCTTGTTATAGCTTAAATTGCCCCCATGGTCTATACACCTATCTGGATTTAATAGCATAGAAGCGAATCTTTCAGTATCGTGACTTGATATAATATTTTGCAGCACATATTGTGATTCTTTTGGATATTTTCGGACTTCGCTTAATAATGCATCTAATTCTGAAGGAAGGAAATGAGTCTTTCTATCAATAAAAGCCTTTAGCATTGCATCACCAAATTTATAGTTCATTACAGCATCAAAAATGTCTCCTTGAAGCCATGGAGATGCATCAAACATTTTGTTATTTTGAAAATCTTCCCACCATACTTCACCGGTTAAATAAGCATCTGGGTTAATCTCTTTAACCCATCTACGGAAGTCTCTCCAGAATTCATTATTAACCATATCAGCTACATCAAGTCGCCAACCATCGATTCCATCAGAAGGATTGCCATCATTATCGGGATCCATCCATCTTTTAACAATATCGTGAATATGTTCTCTTATTCCGAAGACAAGACCCTTCTCATTCTCACTGATTTCAGGAAGGTCAGGAATACCGTACCACCCCTGATACTTAAATTCATCCTCAGGAGTACTAGGTTTGTCAAAAGAATTTATGATAAACCAACCCTGATATTTACTTTGCCGGCCTTTTTTTTTCACATCCTGAAATGCCCAGAAAGGTATTCCAACATGGTTAAATACGCCGTCAATTATAATTTTCATATCCCTGTTGTGAACTTCATTAATTAATTTTAAAAATAGTCTGTCTGCAGAAGTCCAGCGCCATGTTGAGGGTTCATCTGGAGTTTCACTATTCCAGATTTCAATATCGCCTTTTGGGTCGGGTCCAAAGTTATTATCAATATGATGATACATCGTCGCCCCATATTTATGAAGAGAAGCAGATTCAAATATTGGAGTCAGATAAATTGCATTTACACCTAATTCTTTTAAATAATCGAGCTTATCTATAATTCCTTGAAGATCACCTCCATATCTTCTTAGTTGAGCGTTATAGTAAAAACCTCTGCCGTTTTTTTCTTCCCATGGCTGGAGTTTATACCAGTCTGCTGTCCAGGGTGTAATTTGCCACTCAGTTTGTTTGTCATATGGCCAGGTACCTTCAAGAGTTTCTATAGTAGGATTATTTGAATAGTCTCCATTCCTAAATCTTTCCGGAAAAATCTGATACCAGATTGCATCTTTTGCCCAGTCAGGAACTACTTCATATTTTGAGAGATTTCGGTTACAGGAAATCATCAAAACAGAGCCTATTATAAAAGCTAAACAGCAGCGTATAAACCGGTTTTGATATTCATTTTTTCTTGCCTTTTTCATATGTAGTCCAAATTTAAGTTACTGCTAATTGAAATATATTATTTCTTGAATAATTTGTCAAGCTTTATATTTTAATGAGCATAAATTCAACTCTTAAAAGATATCTTTTAAGCAATTCGCAATAGACTAAGCACAAAAGAGCGGAGGTAATTCTCCGCTCTTTTCACATTAAGTCAAGTATCTACTTCAGCAATATCATTTTCTTTGTATCGCGGAATTGGTTACCAACTCTTAATTCATAGAAGTATATACCGGAAGCCATACTAATACCATTCATATCTCGACCGCTCCAGGTATAGGTATAGTTTCCTGCTTGCAGATTATCGTAGGTAACTTTTGCAATTGTCTGTCCAAGCATATTATATATCGTCAGATATACCATATCCTCTGATTTGGGAATGGAGAATTTTATCTGCGTTACCGGATTGAATGGATTCGGATAGTTCTGTTCAAGTATAAATCCGGTTGGTAATGTTGCCATTTCATCATCAACTCCGACAAGGTAGATTTCATTAGCAAACGGTTCAAGCTCAACTTCTAAAGGTGTACCCTCTGTGCTAAACCTCATCACACTAAGTACCTGTTCTCTAGGAATAAATCCTGTTGCGTATGGTTTCAGCCACTGTACACGATACCTGCCATACCCATAACCGCTCCCCTCTTCTTGCACATCAGCACCATCAGGTTTTATATACCGGGTAAGATACATAATAGCGTGCGGCGCAGGTCCTTTAATGTAAAAAGAACATTCCCAGATGTTCTCATCTTCGGTAGCGAAGTATTCATACTTGGTTGAATCTGAAAGTTCGCCAGCTGTGGCATCCTGCAGTTCAGCACCCCAAGCATCTTCCCAGATAAAAAACAACCTGTCTGTTACTGGATCAAACGAATTTTCCTCATATGTCAAAGCATCAGTCATATCAATGCGGAGGTAAACAAGAACAGAATCATCCTCAGGAATAATACCTTCAAATAAGTAATCCTGGAATGTCTGAACAGGCAAAAGGGTGTCTGCATCGACTCCATGCCATATAAAGGGCCGATCACCACCACCACATGAAGCTGGCAATTCGTACTTAAAAAAATCATCGTTAGCATGGGTTGCACCTTCATGCAAATTCAGAAAGAATTTGTATCGAAAAGCATAGCCTTTCCAACCTTCGTATGGTATTGTTAAATAATAAATTTCCTCACCTGGTTGACGGGTCATATCGATCTTTGACCTATCAGGATCGCCTCCCCAGCTATTGAAAGGGCCCCTTATTTCAAGGGAATCACCTTGAGATCGATCATAAAAACCAAGCTCTTGCAAGACAGACATGTCAACTCGGAAAGTTATATTGCCTTCACCATAGGTCAAAGCCTCCATGTTATTAAACCAAACGGTGTCTAGCTCAATCGTATCCGTAACTGATTCAACTGTGTACATTCGATTTTGCGTAAGGTTTTCATCAACTATCACATCTGCTGTATCGACATAGGCGAATTTATACTGCATGGTACCAACTGGAACTTTAATGATATTGTCATAAATCGAATCTAAATCAGCGTCTGTTAAGGAAGTACCTCCCCAGCCATCGAAAGTTCCCTTAACCTTAACGACATCATTGATATCCGGATTAAAGCCTCCGGCATTTATCTGAGCCTTCATATTAACTGAGAAGTGCACTGCAGAGCCAACAAAGTAAGGGTCGAAATCATTCCACCATACTGAATACGTTTGGGCACCTGATTGAACAGTGTATGTCCGGTTTGAACCATCGGGAAATTCAGCAGTATCCCAGCTTCCATTAATTCGGAATTTAAATTCAAGTTCATCATCTACCGCAATAAGACTGTCCAGTGTCATTTCCCATACTGAATCAGCATCAGCATCAGTAAGTGGAATTGGATTGCCTCCCCAACCATTGAAGTTACCAGCAATATCAACATAATCAGAATCCGGATCAAAATTACCCTTATCTATCTGATCCGCCATATTGACCTTAAAATTTATGGCAAGATTGTAATCGAAGTCATTCCAGTAAACCGAATATTCCTGAACGTTGGCGACAGGTGTATACTCCCGGTTAGAAATGGATTCACACTGCCCTTCATCCCAGCTGCCATTAATCCGGAATTTAAATTCAAGTTCATCACCTACTGAAAAGGTGTCGATGGTCATTTCCCATAAGGCATTATTGTATGCATTCGCTGTTAGGTGATGATTAGCACCATCCCAACCATTGAAGTTACCAGCGATATCAACATAATCAGAATCCGGATCAAAATTACCCTTATCTATCTGGTTTGCCATATCAACTTTGAAAATTACAACAGGTGTTGAACTAAAATTGTTATACCAACAATCATAACCCTGGTCTCCTTCCACCACTGTGTATGTCCGGTTTGAACCACCATCGGAAAATTCAGCAGTGTCCCAGCTTCCATTAATTCGGAATTTAAATTCAAGTTCATCACCTACCGCAATAAGACTGTCCAGTGTCATTTCCCATACTGAATCAGCATCAGCATCAGTAAGTGGAATTGGATTGCCTCCCCAACCATTGAAGTTACCAGCAATATCAACATAATCAGAATTCGGATCAAAATTACCCTTATCTATCTGCTCCGTCATATTGACCTTAAAGGTTAAGTTTACATTTGCTGCAAATCCAAATGATATTATCATCAGGATTGCAAGAGAAGTGATAATAAATTTTCTCATTGTTTTTACTCCTTTCTTTGTGTTAAAATATTATTCTCATTAATACATAATTTCATAGGCATACTCCTTTCTTTGTGTTAAAATATTATTCTCATTAATACATAATTTCATAGGCATACTCCTTTCTTTGTGTTAAAATGTTATTCTCATTAATACATAATTTCATAGGCATATTCCTTTCTTTGTGTCTAAAATGTTATTGTTACTGATATATGTTCATTTTTACCCAAATATTCGTGGGTTTGATAGGCATAATTCACACAAAGAACCATTTCTCCTAAAATTGGATATCGGATTCCACCTCCAACTGAATAATTGGGATTAGTCGATTCCATAGCCAGATTAGCTATACCAGTGCGTAGATATAACACTCTGTTTAATAAAGCCATTTCAAATCCGGCATTTATATGTGAATAATTATCACTCGGGAACAAACCATCTATTTCCAAAGTAATTTGATTACTTTCTGAATGTATAATTTCCCAGGCTATTCCAATGGTCATTCTTAAAGGAATTTCGAATTTATCGGTTGTGTAGTAAGCATTGATCATATCATTATTTCCGCTATTCATTGGATCCGGATCAACTGTTGCCAACAAATCCTCACCAACCATCTTCATTTTGGTTCCGAAGTTATTTATTGAAAAGCCAAGACAAATTCCTTTCCATGGTGTGGTATAGCGTCCTCCGATGTCCAGTGCTATCCCTTTTGCCGATGAATGATAGATATTTTCTATTATGTATTTTGTATTGACTCCAATACTGAAATTATTTGTCAAATTCCTCGCATAAGCTGCTCCGATAGCATAGCTACCTACATTAAAAAATTCACCGGTGCCTTCCGGATATTTTTCCGTTGTAACTTCCATTGGTTTGGTCTGAAAAAACGTCGCATTTATCCCGAAAGTACCGATATTCCCGTAAGGCAGTATAACCGTTATATAGTTAAAATTGATATCTTCAAACCATTTTGTATAGCTGAAATTAGCAGCAATGTTTTCGAATCTAGAAATTGTCGATGGGTTCCAAAAGAGAGTTGATGGATCGTCAAATCCGGTGACAACGGCTTCTCCTCTCCCTGTGCCCCAGGCGTCAACAGGTACGCTTAAAAATTTGGCTGACGAGGTGCCTGTCTTTGATACTGATTGTGCCAATACTATATTCACAAGCAGAATAATTGAGAAAAGCATTCTTTGTTTCATATTTACACCTATTTAATGACTGCAAATTTGCCGGTTTGTACTGAACTCGTCAGTAAATCTTTTACATAAAAGAGGTAGAGTCCATAAGAAATAGATAGATTATCTTTCGATAATAAGTCCCATTTAGCAGTACCATTATCAATTGAATTATGCACTTCAAATTGATCAACAATCTCTCCAGCAATATTGAATATTGTAATTTCACAATCTTTTGGAATGTGATTAAAATGAATTACTCTTGGACCGCGTCCCGAGTCATAAGGATTCTTCAGCTCCCAGGTATTCGCTGCTATGTAAGGATTTGGAACTACTTTGATTTGTCGCATCTCTTTATTTACTACTTCTTTGTTTATTTCAGGACCGAATGTTGTAAATTCATATATATCATCTTTTAAGAATGGTTTTTTTACAACAGCCCTCAATTCATCACCCGAATCAGGATTTCGTCTGAGAGAGTCTTCGATAAGATATTTTAATCGCAACTGCCAGGTTGGTGAAAGGACAGTATCTCCACTCTCTTCAACCTTATCTTCCATGAAAATAATTATATCTGACTCATCGAGGTTGGCGGTGAATTTTCCGTAGCCACCGGTTGTATCCAATTCCCAAAATCCGAATTGTATGTATTTGTCTTCCGATATATTTTTAACTGTAAAGTTCACATCTCTTTCCTCTAATTTTATAGTTCCGAAAAATACATTCATTTCAATACACTTGCCAATTCCGATTTCACCAAATGTCACTTCGTAGTCAGATGGTTTTCTAAAACCAACCATATTCACATCTTCCCATCGGCTGAGAACAGGACTAAAAATTGTAGTATCATTATCATTCCACTGTGTTAATTTTTCATTCATCTCAATGATGGATTCCAGATCAAAAGAGATTTGTAAACCCTGTTTTACTGTATGCTCATCTCCAGTTTTAACACGTCTGGAGCGATCCACAAGGGTATCTATTGATTCAGAATTAGTTATATTATAGAGAGAAAAATTTTTGGTCGTGAGTGTATCCTCATATATTGATCTTGAAGCTTCTAAGACTGTATCTTCAAATGTGACCCTGTATTTATTTCGATCCAAAATAGCCAGTGGATCAACAATATCCAGCCTAAGCTGACTGGAGCTAGAACCTGAGACATGATCTATCGCTATCTCCGGAGATATATAACCAGCTGGTTTGGGTGCAGGTGTCACTTCCACAACATTAATACCGGTATTTACTGTTCCATCGTTTTGAACCTGAATATAAATGGGACACTCAGTAGGGGCAATTTCTCGTGTAAAACTACCTGCATCGTATGATGTTACTGCATAAAAATACCGTTGTCCGTTTTGTACATTTTCATCAACCAAAGTATGCTGAAGCCCGGTATCATCACCAAGGTCAAACTTGATGCCATTTATATCCAGAGAAGAATCTACTCCTGAAATATCATCCTTCAAGTCGAACTGTGCAATAGGTTTGTAATAAGTTGGAACACCATCCGTATCAGTGATTTTATATTGATCTATAAATGCAGGATCAGTGGATCGATAGATTCGGTATCCCTGAAAATCGTACCCGTTCGCTCCCAGATCAGCCATATAATTATCAAAAGATTCCTCTGCCTCATCATCCCAATAAATCGTTACTTGTCCATCTCCGGCAACAGCAGTGACTGTAGGCGGTTGTGGCGCTTTAGCAAATTGATAATCCGCATCATAAGTTTTCTGAGCGAAAAATTTATTTTTAAGAGCGTCGTTCTGATTTACACCGAGATTAATAGCATACGAAATGTGTTCAGTTTGACCTACCATAAGTGGAAAATAGCCGGAGGTAATGTGAAGATTATAATCCCCTTCTAATTGAATTGTCGGATCGAAAAATTTACCTGGTGTTAAGAATTTGGACCACATTCTGCTATCTGACATGCCTATAACATTTGTGGCAGATTGCATGTAAGCAGCAGCTGTTAAGCCAATTTGGTCAGATTCCGACACATCTGTAACGTCAATATTTGGTTCGCCTGGTAAACCGGTTCCAGCTCCAGAGGTTGGAAGCATATCACCTTCACCTTCATCCCCTGAATAGGCTAATCCATCTAATCCGACATCATCTGTTATAATACTCCAATCTTCATCATTATCTACACCATCGAAGCGAGTTTCATCTATCATAGGTGCAACTGTCGCCTGGCGATATGTAACAGTATCCCCGGCAACCAATAAGCCGCGCTTTATTATTTCACCAGGTTCAAAAGCTTTATAGTTTATGTACCGCACCGGAATAATCCCCTCTATCGTTAATCTGTCCAGATGAAGGTCTCTATTTTCATCAATTAATCCATCTAGATCATCATCCACTAAATTGTCGGGATCTTCAACCAGTACGATCCCGGGAGACAGAGTATATCCCTTTCCCATCGAATAAACAGTTGTATCGTTTCCTGAATATTTAATGACATGGCGTGTATAATCTTCATCAATTAGTACAAGTTTTTGACCGTTACTTAACACCAGTGGAGTAAAATCAGCTTCCGAAAAAAGAGGAACAACTGTTTCATAATTTTCCCACCTGGCCAATAATTCGGGATATTCATCAGCATCACCGTCATTATCAATTCCATCCACACCATTTCCTGGTGTTTCCAGGAATGATGTAGCGACGACTCCCACCGGGGTATCACCGAAATATTGATTTCCAACGTAAGGGGGAGCATCCATACACCAAGCGACATTGTTTAACAGATCAAATGAAGGTTGATCGTCATCAGTATCGCCATCTCCGCCGACCATGTCTGCCAACCATATCGAGAGCACTGTCTTATCCAGATCTTTAGTACCATCATTGGTAATATCAATGAGAAAAAATATCACATCATTGACAAGAATCTGGGACCATGCCATCACCCTTACTTTTGTAAGTAGGGCCAAACCTCTGCGGCTTAAATCTGTGGAATCTGGAAAATAATGGTACCGGTTATACAGGTTATCGGTACACTCATAATAAATTTCCTGGTCTGCACTGAATTGGTTCTTACCAAAATAACCATTCCAGGCACCCTGCCAGCCCGGATCAACAGGGTCTGTCATCCTATCAGGCCAGGTTAAAGGCCAAGAGGTAGGTTCAGTGCTTTTAGCAATCAAATTGGAGTTTTCATTTAAAAACCCCGGAACAGGTTCCAGATTCCAGGTTTCACCTGTTTGTGGATTGGTGCGATAGTTAGGAGTAATAACAATTTTTTGCAATGTGCTATCTTCTGTCATTACCTCGGCACCTATAAAAATAGCTGCTATTGCAAGATATTCCTGTTTTGTATTCTTTGGCCATTCAAAAGGGATGTGTGTAGGTTGGTTACCGCCTTCTCTTCCTGCAAAACCAAAATTGAAGATACTTGCACGGACAAGATTTCCATCAATTTCGGTTTTACGTCGATAGGTGGGATCACCTCTGTGCTTTGATGGCTCATAAGCAAAAATGATATTAATTAATACTATAAGTACAACAGTAATTTTATTTAGCTTCATTGAATATCTCCTCTATCTTAGAATGATAGTTTAATTCCTATCAATATTTCTCTTGGTACGCTATACCAATGTGGGTAAATAATGTATTCCTCGACTGTATTTTTACTATGAATATCTCGCCCAACGTTTGTAACTCTCGTAGTATAGTCGGGTTCTCCCGAGTCAGAAAAAACGTAATTTGCATTCCTTGCATCAAAGATATTATTCACATTACAATAGACTGTGCCGCAATATTTCCCGAATTTTACAGTATAATTGATTCTGAAATCCATCTCAAATGTACCCGGTTTTCGACGGCTGTTATTTGGAAGTGCTGAATCAATATTCAATCCAGTGCGTGATGAGATCCCGTAGGAGGGAGTGTAAGGATAACCTGAACCATATCGGGCAATTAAGGCTCCGCTCCAATTTTTCCAGTTATATAAAATTGTACCGTTAACGGTATGTCTTTGATCCCAGTCTAACGGTGTAATGTAATAGGTAGGTTCATCATTAGCTAGAAGTGAATTGTATTCCTGATCAGGATTGGAATTTGAACCTTCCGCCACCTGATATGTGTATTCGATATTTGCAAAGAAAGAATTTGAGAGCCTCTGTTTTAATGAGAGAACCACTCCTCGAGTATTTGCGTAATCTCGGTTAGTGTAGAGCACATAGGACACTCCGGCCAATGAAGTCTGAATTATTGCGCTTGTGCTAACCCAATCACGAATGTCTCTATAAAACATAGTCATGTCCATGGATAAACTGGTAGTCAGCTGTTGTTGTAAACCCAGTTCATACATAACGGTTCGTTTTGGTTTAAGATTGGGATTACCGTAAGGTCCGTAAGTCCCTCCCGAAGTTAGGACTTTCATCACGGGACTATACAAGTACTGAAACGGTGGAATCTGGAAAAAATGGCCATAAGAAAAATGAATAACTCCCTGATCGGTAATAGGGAATGCCAAGCCAAGGCGAGGGCTAATACTGATCTTTGGTTTAACTTTTTTATACCAGATGTCTTCTCGTTCACTTAAGGTCATATTTACATGTTCTTGCTTAAATGGATAATAAATATTGGGATCACTGGGATCAGTTAGAATCTTGCCGTTTGAGTTAAAATAATCAAAACGCAGACCGATATTTACAATAAAACTCTCGTATTCTAATTTGTCCTGGATATAGAGGCTAAACTCTTCAGGTTTTTTCAGATAATACCCGTGTGATGGAGTTATTACATCCAAAGTATCGGGAACAAAAGGTTCTAATTCCACCCCGTATTCGTCATTCTTAGCAAGAACCGAGAAATGTTCAAGTTCCAGTTTGTGGTTTCGATATTCAGCGCCGACTTTGACTAAATTAGACATGGTAATTTGTGAAGAGAAATCAAATTTCAGCAAAGAGGTTCTTGTATTTCTATAAAAATGATCCATATCAGTCCCGCTGGTGGAAAATGTATAACTAGGTACACTCAGGCTATCAGGATGGACATAGTTGCTGTTAAGGGGATTTTTATATAAATACTGTTTATATTCCGAAAAAGAGGTCGATGTTTTTAGTGTATAGAAGGTCGATGAGTTTAATGTATGATTTAATGTTAAGGAATAATTTTGACCTCTATCAAAACGATAAGGATCGGCATCAGGATTCCATTTGTAAAAATGATTGTAGTCCTTATAATCCCTATTACTAATAAGAGTGTTCAAATGTAAATTAATATTGTCTTTCAGGAAAAAAGACACTTTTCCGTTTATGGAATATTTATCCTGCCAATTCATATTTGCTATAAAACTATCACCGGTTTCGCCTGTCGGTGTATAATAATTATATCCATTTAACCAACCATCGCTGATATATCTTCTGCCTGATAGATAAAAACGTAGTTTCTCAGTGAACAGAGGACCTCCGATGGAACCGGAATAATTTTGCGTTGTCAAGGGTTTATATTTATTAAGACCAACCATAATATCATCAGAATTTGCCCAATATCCACCGGTATAAATATCCATCGATCCATGAAGTTTTTTTCCACCGGTCTGGGTTATTATATTGATAATACCAGAGCTAGCCTGTCCATATTCTGCGTTAAATGTTCCACTAACCAGCTGCAACTCCTGAATGGCATTCTTATCCACTTCTACCGTACGACTACCATCATATGCATCAGTCATAGGAATGCCATCAATCCAGTATACGACTTCGCTACCTCTACCACCACGAATATGAATTCCGCCGCTCGGATCAGTTGTTACTCCTGATTGTATTTCAAGAATTTCAGTAATTTCCTGGACAGGCAAATTAGCAATGAAATCTTCAGACAGATGCACTTGTGATGAGGTCCGGTCTCTCTGAACAATCGGGCGATCGTAAACCACAAGAACGGTTTCTCCTCGAATGGCTTCTGTATGCATTTCAATATTGACATTTGTTGTAAGATCAATAGCTACGGAAACACCCTCAATTTCAACCGTGGCATATCCTATCATCATTGCTCGAAGCGTATAGGTTCCAGGTGGGACATTCAAAATAACAAAGTTACCAGTGGATGATGTTGCAGCTCCTAAATATGTGTCCTTGATCATAACATTGCATCCAATGAGTGGCTCATCTGTTCCCATGTCGGTCACATGACCAAATATTTTCCCTGTAACTCCAGCAAGCAAAGAAGTATGAAAGAACAAAATGATTGCGAAGATAGTGAAGTGATGTTTTACAGACATTATCCTCCTCCCCCTATATCAATATATTTTATTTCTTTAAGTATTCGAAAATTATGTTGAACTTGGTATTTTTTAGACAATTTAGCAAAATGCGAAGCCATTTTTCTCTTCATAAGCTCCTCTCGGTATCTTTTGGCAATCAAGGGTTTTGCTGAATCAAGAGATAATGAATGACTCTCAAATTCATCTGTTGAGAGAAAAAGGTAGTAGTACCCATTGTAAAAATAAGGCCCCACAACTTTGCCCAGTGGGGTAGAGAATATTGCTGTTCCAAAATTTCCAAGCTCATCAGAGGATAAAATTCCTAACAAGCCATCTGAATACATTTCATTTTGATGATGGGAATACTTTTTTGCTAAGTGCTGAAAATTTTTACTGCTATTTACATTTTTCTCCAAATTTTGGGCTATTATTTTATCTTGAGTCCGAATTTCATAGACCTTCCGTTTGATAGGTACAATAAACTGATCTTTATTTGCCTGATAGAAATAATTATAAATGGCATCGGTAAACTGTACTGAATCACTAAAAGATTGAACCCAAAAATCCATTTTAAGTTTTGTTGTTTTATGAAGATAATCTTTCTGGAATTCCGATGATAATTGAATTTTTTTTGACTTAGCAAGATGAATTATTCTTTCTCTGATGATAATGCCTGATACAAATTCCTTTAGCAATTTGGTATTTCGTACTGCTTTAATATCTCTGTATTTTGATTTAAGGATCATAGGTAATAAATCTGTGAAAGAAAATGAAGCTTTATCTGTTTGACAAATAGCATCACCAGAAATTCCAAATTTTTCATAAACAGAGTAGAGATCTTCTTTAGATTTTACCTCTTTAAATACATTAAGCAACCTGTCAAGGCCTTTTTCATTCCAAATGAAATTAATCTGACTTCTCAATTTATGAGTGTATGCATACGAAAGTGAATCGCTTAGATCTTTTTTTAATCTTTCTGCTAAAAATGGTTTTTGCTTTGCGAATTCATATTTAGTGGGAAGGGGGGAGGGTTTCTTTCCTACAACCTTTAAGATAGTATATCCATATTTTCCCCGGATTGGAAGACTTAATTCTCCAATTGACAATTTAGTGATTTTATTACGGAATCGAGGATTTATTCCTTTAAGCTTGATAAAACCTAGATCTGTTTTTTTATTGCATTGTTCTTTAGAAAAATTATTTTCGGCAGGGGTTAAATCGTCAAAAGTCCAACCATCTCTTAATTTTCTATAATAATCTTCAGCTTGATTCTTATCAACTGCAAATACCTGTTTAATATGATAGTAGGTATTTGCTTGAGTATAATACTTGATCATATCAGTATTATTAAAATCATTTAACGATAAAATTTCGTTTTTATAATAGTGGTTCAGAAGAAGCTGTTGCTTTAAATACTTCTTCTGATTAATATAATCGTCATTTTTACCAACGTTATTTTTATCGAATTCTGACAGAAGCAATTTCTCATTTATTACATTTTCCAAGAGCATTTTGCGATTTGACATATTATCCCTAATACCGGTAATTTTAAGGAAATTCCGATAGTTATTTAAAAAGTCTTCTACCGATATTTTGTCACCATTAATTGTAGCTACATAATTACTCTCTCTTTCCAAAGAACAAGCAAAAATCAGTGATATTATTATTGCTAATGTAATTGCTTTAATAAATTTCATAAACTCTCATAAAACCCGGCAGATTTTGCAGGGAATTCTTCTAATACCCCTAAAATCTTCAAATATCAAATTCCATTAATTACGAAAAGTCCTTTGAATAATTTTGTCGTGCTCATGATCTTTCTCCTTTTTTTAGTTCTATTTTTAATTTAATAAATTGAAATATAAATGTCAAGGAAAATAGGAGATTAAAATTTAGAAATTAGAAAAATATTTTCATTGACTTCTTAAACTTAAAATATTAACTTTAGCAATGAAATTAGTGGATATTGTTAAGAGAATGTTTTTAAATAATT
>Ga0307992_1001347_pt1 | contig 14583 bp, 9 predicted proteins | sample EllFjometagen133_FD_203162 | JGI IMG/M metagenome (GOLD analysis project Ga0307992, IMG submission 203162) | Marine microbial communities from Ellis Fjord, Antarctic Ocean - #133 | ecosystem: Environmental > Aquatic > Marine > Unclassified | place: Southern Ocean | collected 2014-10-08
AAAATTAGCACCTGATCTTTCTTTCTTTCTTTCTCCCTGAACTTCTGCTATAGCATAACCTACACCTAAAATTGCTGCAATGACAGCAGCACCATTTCTTAGTAATTTAAATTGAGGATGGTCTTCTGATGCTTTAAATGATCCTGAAGAATTTCCTGACAACTCCCCATATATTTTTGTTTCATAAGCATTTAAAAATGGCTTAGTAAACATTAAATCTGGAGAAGCAAATGTAAATACTTTTTTTGAATATCCAGTTAAAGGTTTAAAGTCCTTTACTGATTCAATTAAGTTTTGACACCCTTCTGTTCTATTTGATTGTGAAACAGAAAATATATTTGTAGGTTGCTTATTATCAGCTTCTCCATCATGATGATATATATCAGGTCTTAAATCATTGTAAGGAAAGTTTGGATATAAACCTTGTACACTTCCACCTATCAGATTATCTGCATTTGGTATTGTGTATTCACGCATGTTTCTAAAAAGACCTTTTGCTAAAATTGATTTATTACCATTTCTAGATCCTCTTAATATTTCATAACCTACTACATTAGTAATATATGTACCATTATTATTTTGAGGTCTGCCTATATTTTCAAATTCAACACCAAGAAGATTTACATTATCTCCACTTGTTGTACTAATATGTAATGGTGATGTTGCACCTCCTATTGATTCATCTGGCATTTTGTGATGTCTAATAGGAAGACCACAAAGGGCACCCCAGATATCAGGTCTGTTAGAAGGATATTTTTCTGTTGATTCCCAATATCCCATTTCTCCCCTAGCAATAATAGGAGAACCATCTTCTAAAATTTCACCTGTTATGTTCTGTTGCTGAATATTACCTGTATTATATACTTTAAATACAGGATCTCCCGCAGCATCTAAAACATTATTTCCAAAAATATCAGTTGTTTCTAATGTAGGTGTTCCGTTAACTGGGTAAGTTGTAGGAGCTCTACCTGGTATATGATAAGAAGAAGATCTTTCTCCTGTATTATATATCCATCTTATAAAAAAAGCATATTGCTCATCTCTTAAAAACCCTAGTTTATTACCACCTAAGTGATAATATTTAGAGTCAACTTGATTAACAACCCAGTTAACTTTAATTTGATTTGCAATAGGTTGATAATTAAAATCAAATTGTTCTGTTGGCCCTTGTCTAAGTAACCAATCATTAACAACATACATTGCATTTGACTTTTCATATGCAGGGCTACGTAAAGATAAAAGTTTTAAATCTATAGGTACTAATTCATCACTAAGAAAATCTACATTTATAGATTGTTGTTGAGTACTATAGAAACCTAAACGTTTTGAAAAAACTTGACCTTGTTGTCTAATCAACAAAACCATTTCATAGTAATCATATTTAATATCTAAATCAGATACTGTTACATTTAATGAACCATTACTTCCAGCATGAGACCATAAGGTTTGAATATTTGATATACCTATATAATCTGTTACTCTTTGTTCATTTTCTGTATATGCAATATAAGCTTGATAAGAACCATTTCTTAATCCTCCACCATCTACTTCTTTTGATAATTTAACACACGGTGTACTTACTAATGGAGCTAATCTTATTTTTTCACAATCTAATTGCCTTGGTAATATATCACTAAATACTACACAAGGATCACCAGTATTAGTGACTGGATCATAAGGAGCAGAAGTTATATATTGTTTCCAAGGAACATCATCAATATTTAAATAACGTGATGGATTATTTCCATCATCCCAATATGCTGACCAAGTACAATCAAAATTTTCTTTTGAAGCACCTGTAATTAAATGCTTTCTATTAAAGCCTAAACAAGGATCATTAACAATAGGTGTGTACTTACATTCACTATCATCAAACCTACCAATTTCAGAATTAGTGTCATCAGTAGAAAACACAATCCACTCATCTCCATATCTATGGATAGCACCAATAATTGTATATGGTATTATACCACATTGTAAATTTGAAGGTTCATTACCTATAACACCTAAATCTCCATCTGTAGAATTAGTTGCTGCATTACGTGCATGCCACCAACTTTGATTTGGCTCCATGGACTGAGTAATATCTTTATTCATTCCTTTTAAAAAGGAATTGGTAACTACACTTGATGTACCTTTTGAATTATTTTGCTTTGCCATAATAAACTAGGTTTCTATAAAGATGATGATGAATTAGATGATCTTATAGAATTAGCAGCTATTGATGCAACTCTTGGGTTTGTAGGAGCATAACTCAAAAACATATTATAATAGTTATGATATTGTGCTTTTCTATTCATAGACCAAACTTTTTGAAGGTCTTTGAAATCAGGAGTATTAACAAAAGATAAAGCATTATTTCTTGCAGCTCTTAAACGTTGTTCTATTAAACCTAGTTGTGAAGTAACCTGCTCTCCTTGCCAAATCATATTTTCCAATATTCTTTGTTTCAAAGCATATTCATAGTACTCATTACAATAAGGGTGATCAAGAACTAAAAGATCTCCATTAGGAGCTTCCATTGCTCCTTGATAACTTAAGTATACTTTACCAGTTCTAAATGTTGTAACTAAAAACCCATCTTCTATTTGAGCAATATCTGATGCTTGAGCACCCAACGTTGGACAAAAACAAGTTGTAGTATTTACATCTTGTATTCTTAATTGCATAAAAGTACTATAAGTTCTAAATTGATTTGGAGCAATTCTTTGAACTATCTGATAACTACTTTTTCCATCACATGTTTCTATTACACAAACATCTTTACAACTTGGATCACTACATGGTCCAGACTCTCCAGGTGCTGGAACATATGGAACATCATTAAATGTTTCTACATGTGTTCCTGAAGGCATAGTAGCATTAACAGTATATTCACCACATAAAAATGCATAGTTTAAATATGCAAAATCCATTGGTAATTGTCCACGCCCATGTTCTATATCAATAATTACTTCTTTAGTTTTATGTATTTTTAAACCTAAATCATAATTAACTCTTGTAGCAACTTTAATTAATTGTTGAGGTTCAATTAAACCCTCCAATGCATATGTAGAAAAGTCAATAGAAACATCTTCCATCAACTGCGTAAAAGTTCTATATTTATTTGATACTCCCATTATCTATTAATATTAATCTTATTATCTGAATCTTCTCCTGGAATTTGCATTGTGTTCATCATCACATTTATAACTTGTGATTCAATTTCAGCAAACAATGCTTCTGGTATATATATAGGTTGCTCATAACGTGGAGTACAATCATCTTCAACTTCACAATTCCATTTTGTTATATCTGAATTAAACACACCTTCCAGTTTTAAAGCATCCCATTCTATATTAGGTGAATATATATATCCATCTAACCACCAAAAGTATCTTGTTGTATTGTACTTAAATGACGTTGTTTTTGTCATAGAGGTATAAGTACCCGGTTGAGTTGCTTGAAGCTCTATAGAGCCATCTATGGAACTCACAGTACGGATTAATGGTCCCCAATAACCTTCAATCATAGAAGGTAGTCTTAGCTTTGAGCGTTTTATTGTACATCCACTTTGAATACCTGAACAATGTGCTTCTATTTTATCTACGTCAATTAATTCAATATATGGAAGAACTTTCCAAACAGAATTAAATTTCATTAACTTGTTAGCATAATCTTGCCTTCTCATTAAAACTTGAGCAAACTTTTCTATTAAGCTATAGATATACCTATCTGTAACAAAAGCATCTTGCACTTCTGCTTTAACTTGCCCTCTTATTCTTGATATGGCTTGTGCTATTGTTGACATTTTTTTTTATATTTCAAATTCATTATAATTCTTTAGGGCATTTTTTGTATATTCTGTATTATCATATAAATGAGCAACTCTGTATTTATTCTTCATTGTAACATACTTTGTCCAATTTAATGGATACTCTTTTGCCACTGCTCTTTTAAATTGTCTACATGCTACAAATCTCCATAATCCCCTATTTTTAAATCTATACTTTGTTGACCAATTGGTATAAAATATTTTTCCTAAATTACCATCAGTTTCCCAATTTTTATTTTGTAAAACTTTACCATACTCATTTGATAACTTATAATTAGTGTTAACGCTTTTAGAAGATATACAGGTTCCTATAAATAAATAACCTAATGAATCAGGTAATTCTACTCCATCTCTAAATTCAATAACTGCCTCCCATAATTTTACATTATATAGTTTTATTATTTTTTTTAATTTATCATTGTCAATATTAGAATACAAAGGTTTTTTTTCTTTGAACTCTTTTATTGTCTGTGCATTTAACAAACCCATTCTTTGCTGCCTATATCTAGGAGCATTTAAATCAGGTTTTTTAAAATTATTTATCATACATGCTATATTATTAATTTACAAAAAAAAGCTGAAATATAAAAGCTAAAACGTGCTTCTTTACAAAGCTTGATAGGTTAATTCACAAATATTACCCATTGTAGGGTGTTGTAATTCTAATTTACCAGATCTTCTATTACCTACAAATTTGTTTGAATAGTGATAGTAATCTGCTTTTCCCAAACTAGGCAATGTCTTTTCTATAAACCCTGCTGTTTCATTAGATGTCATATACTCTACTTTTCTATCAGTATGTATGTGACCTTTAAATAATGTTCTATTGATTGTGTTACCCCATTGTTTAGGATACTCTGATGCATATATTAATGGGTTGTTTTTACTACGCTTATCACCATGCTCAAAAGCATTAAAGTTATTATGCCATACGTGAACTTTTCTTTCTTCATATTTTACATCCCAAGTTATTTCATCAGAAGTAATTGATTTAGAAAGTGCATGTGCTAAATGAAAAGATGATAACCTATCATGATTACCTGGGACATAAACCACCACTAATTTTTCACAAAAAGCTTTAATATAATTTATTGCCCAATGCATTGCATCAAAAGCTTTCATATATGCCTCTGTAGAGCTCATACAATTGTCTAAAGGAGTTCCGCCTGTAGTTGTGCCATGAAAGGTATCCATGTTGATTAGATCACCTCCTACAACAAAATACATAGTTTCTATAGAATGAGCTGGAGTAGCTCTTTCTAATAAGTTTATAATTGTATCTTCAAAATCTTTATCTATTGTTTCATTACCTTCCTTACCAAAATGAATATCCTGTAATGAAATTACACCACAAACTTTTACTCTACCTTGTATTTTAGATAAATTTACTTTAGGTATTTTATAAGTTTTAGGTGTCCAAAATTCTAATAATTTTTCAAAATCACTTGATGAAGTTTCCTTAACTCTTGACACTAAGGCTGATACTCTCCAATGGTCTCCCATTTGTTTATTCCAATACTGAGATAACTTCCATAATGAAGTATCAATTTTTAATAATGAAATTATTTCTTCTGCTGATTTTGGTTCATGATCAAATGTACCAGATATTTTTCCTGTACCTTTATCAAGATCTATTGCTTCTGTAACATCAACATCTCTTGATACTTTTTGTAAAAGTCTATTGTGTTTTTTAGATGCTTTTCTTTCTAAAAGAACTTCTTTTTTAAGTTTTACATATTCTGATTCTAAAATACCTAATTTAGCCGCACAATATGAAGGATGTTTTTTCCACTTTAGAGTTTCTTTTATTTTATGTTTCAGGTTTTTCATAATAAAAATTATTAAATTAACCAAATATACTCATTTTTTTATTATAAAAAAAGGAGCCCCAAAATGGAGCTCCCCAACTCTTGTGATAGAAAACCAACAAACCATCACCTTCTGTTGTTTTTTTTATAAATATTTATAGAGCCAAAGTAGAAAAAAGTATTTCTATTGGTTGACAACTTGAACTAATTCCTGCATCTTGTACTTTTACTTTATATGCAGTACTTGCACTTAAATTTGTTATTGTATAATTACTTATAGTTGTTGCAATAGGAGTTAAGTTTTGTAATACCCATCCTGTTGGTGCAACTTGTGTATCTATATATACATTAAATCCTGTGCTTGAACTCCATACACCATCCCATAATACATTAGCTGTACTGCTAGTAATAACACCAGCATATACGTTGTATGGATCATGTACTAAATCATTTGATGTACAAGCTCCAAGGCCGTTTGCTATCATCATAGAAAACTTTTGTATAATAGAATCTAATCTTTCACCAGAATTTATAACTATTTGACTATTTGCGGCACCTATTTGAAAAGATGTACCACAATAACTTACACACTCAGCACACTGAATATCATCACACCTTTCACTACCTACACTACAATCAGTGTAAGTACATGGGTTTGTTAGTGCTGTATCAGAACAGCCGCACTTTGTGCTACATTTTGTACAATTACATGCCATTTTTATTTTGTTTTAAAATCCACCTCTATAGCTAATGCATAAAGGGAGATTATTTTTTTTATTGTTTTATTTTTTAATTATGGTGCTGCTGGTGTACAAGCATCTACTATTTCTGAAATAACTGTTGCTGCATTATAGCTATTATTCCAATTTCCACCAGTTGATATTGAGAATGTTCTCCAAGGATATGTTGTTACACCACCGCTAGTATAAGTACCATTAACACCTTCTCCTAAAATGAAACATTTAATACCTGCTGTTGCACATGTAATTGCTAATGAATTTAATCTAGCAACATCTGTTGCATCAAATATATCATCAGTTCCACTTGGTAAAGCATCTGTAAATATTACTAAATACTTTGCAGCTGCTGGCCTTAACGTTCCTAAAAATGCATTAGCTTCAACTGTTAATCCTATTAACATATCAACTGGTTCAGGAACACCTACCCCATAACCCAATGGCCAGTCTGCCGGTGTATTACTTCCTGTGTTAATTTTAGCAAGCTGAGCTTGGAAAGTAGTGGTATTATTAAGTGCAAACATTTCAACAGCAGTCATATACTGATATTTTGATGAACCTACATTAATAATTCTCTGTGAGGCTGGTAATGCTAAATAATCAGTTGATGTAGCATAAGTAGGAGTAGCATTATTACCTTCATCTGCTAATCCTAAAGCTAATCTATAATCACCAGGACTTGATTCTGTAATAATTGTATTAATTATGCTTGTAATACCTGTTTTAATTGTTTCTATTACAGGACCCATTGAACCTGTATAATCAAACAAGAATGCAACATCCATACCTGCATCACAACTTAGTGCTGCACTAGCTGTTTCAAATCCAATTGTATTGGCACAAACAGTTGTTGTCCCTCCCATAGTTACAGTTACTCTTGTAGTGTAAGCTGTAGATGGAACTAATCCTGTAAATGTATAAACTATATTTGCACCAGGATTATTTATTGTATGTGTTGCTGCAACTGTAGAGTCATCTAAAATGTCAATAACATATGTAGCTGTTGCTCCTATTAAATTTACAAAATTAACTGTAGCAGTACTACTTGATATTGCACTCATAGTTATTGCTGCTGGACACGGCACTACACCAGTCACAGTTTTTAATATTGTATCTGAACAAGTATCTGAACCATTTGTAACACAAAATGCTACACTAACACTCAGATCTTGATTAGTATTTATTGTTGGTAAACTTACTTGTACACCATCTGCACTATTTTGTAATGAACTTACTGATACAGTTTGTGTAATTGTATTATTAGTTGCATCAGTTATTGTTAAAACAGTACTCCCAGCACAATCATTAAATGCTGCTGGAATAGTAGATGATTCAAAATTAAAATTAAGAGCTGATATTTCTCCATTAGTAAGTATGTTGGTAAGAACATACCCAAATGTTACACTATCACATCCTGTAGAACAGCAGTTATTTTGAATATTAGTAATAGCACTATACATATCATCTATAACAACCCATGCATTTTGCATAGTTTGTGAAAGATTTATGGGGGATGTATTCCAACCCACTATAGAACCGTAGCTTACTGACTTGTTAGTTAAAGTATCATATGACGCTGTAATAACAGATTGAGATATAGCAAGGTTTATTGCTGCTGGTAAACCAACTGCAGATTCTAATGCACAATATTTAACTTGTAATGCTTGTACAACTACAGAAACAGCTGTTAATTGACCACCTGGTATTACGCATGCTGCAGGTATAATACTTTGTTCAGCTGCACTTCCAACTTGACATACTCCATCTATAAATACACATGCTTCTATAGCGTTTAATCTAACACCATAAGAATTTTGTATTGCCTGTATAGATAGTATAGAATTATAATTAGCACAAACCTTTTGAGCTGTTTTTATAGCAAATTCATTAATAGGTAGCTGTGTAACAGCATTACCATTATCATCATCATATTCTAGACAGCCTGGTAAAGTTAATAAAATATTTGTTGGTACTTTTTCAGTACTTGTAGAATTTGCACATATCTGAACAATCATAGCCTGTAATACAGGTACTAGTTCTGTTGGTGTTAAACCGGAAATATTAAGACAAGTTAAATCTAAACCTGCTAAGCTTGGGTTAGCCACTACACCACTTGTAATTAAATCACAAACTTCTGTTGCTAGCTTTGCTACTACTTCACTAATAGTGTCACCATTACAAAGATCTATACATGCAATATCCGGACCTTGCCAGATAACGCAGTTGGAGGATATATTATCACAACCATTTGTAGTTGCGCTTGAGCTAGTTGGAATCATAAATATTTTTTTTACAATATAGTATTCTATTTATAGATGCTATATATATAATATACAAAAATTTTTAAAACCAAACAAGAAGAATGGTTTTAAAAATTTAAGTAAATATTTATAATAAAGGGATTGCTTAGTCTTATGCTTCTTTTTCTTTCTCTTCAACAGGAGAAATAGAACCATCTTCTAAGCTAATGTTTACAGAACCATATTTTTTTTCTAATACTTCTGTCATTGATTTCCATTTTGCTTGAGATGAAGCATGACTTTCTACAAGAGTTGCTTTAACCAATTCAGCATTACCAATGTTCATTAATAATGAATTAATTTGATTTTGAATTTCTTTTACTTCTGCTAATTCTTCAGCAGTAACTTTTTTTAATTTTGACTTTGCCATTTGTGTTGATTTTTTAAAATTTAGATCTAGGCTCAAAGATAATAATTTATTTTATATCCAAGGTAGTTTTTCAATTTTTTTTATTTCTGGTAAAAGTTCTTGAGATATTATATCTTTCATTCCTTGTATATAATCATCTCTTAGCATTTTTTGCAAATAAACAATTACTTCTTTTTTAGTTAATGTTTTATAATCTTTTAAACTTAAAGAGTTATCACCATTATCATTAATAATGTAACTACCTTCTACAGTAACAGATTTGGGACTATATAAGTTTTTTAAAGATTTAGGTATAAGTAATACACCAGTATAACTATATATTATTTCTTTAATTCTATTTTTTTCATCTGCACTTAATGAAATAATATCAAATAAATATCTGGAAGATAAAAATTCCTTTACTACAATTGGAGCAACCTTCTTTTTAACTTTTGTAATTTTTTTAGAAGGTTTTTTTCTTAAGTTTAAAACTCCTTTACTTTTTGCTTTTTTCATTTTAATATTATTATAAGTTAACAAGGCTGAATATTAACCCATGATGGAAACTGTTGGCCTCTTGGTATTAACCATTGTGCAACCTCACCTGTAGCAGGATTAGCATACCAACCAAAATTAGCATATACAGAACATACATCATCTTGATATAAGATATTATTAAATATTTGACCTGGATCAGTTGCACCACTGTAATAAAGAGGTTCTGGTGCATTTCCACATGCTGCAAATTGATCATTTGGATCAAATGCTAAATCATAATTAAAACAAGATGGACCTGAATTTTGTTCATACCCATACCATTCACTCATTGCGTGAGGTGTTGATGTGTTAGGCACAGAAGGACTTGATGTGTTTAATGCTGGAAAACTATTTAATCCCCCACCATTAATTAAATCTGTCATTAAGATAGGATTGCTAACTGTACCACTACCATATGTACCATATAGTCTTTCTTGTGCTAAACCCAATAGAGTTAATGTACCTGATCCCGGAACTGCCATTATTTAATTTTCTTTTTTAATTCTTCTATTTCAGCTTTTAACTCTTTTATTGCTTCAAGAAGTATTGGTGTAATACCTTGATGTCTCATTGACAGCATACCATTTTCATTTTCTCTTACAAGTTCTGGTACAACTTTTTGTACATCTTGAGCTATAAACCCTATGTCTTCTTTTATATCTAATATACTATCATTCTCTTTCCAATCAAACGTAACTCCCTGAAGTTTCATTGCTTTATCTAAAGCTGATTCAATAGGTTTTATGTTTTCTTTTAGTCTAATATCTGACGGTGACCCAAAAGCAATAATATTACCTTGTACAGTAAGTGTTCCGGATTGATCAAATCTTGATAGATGAGTACCATTTATATATGTATCTAATCCACTAGCATTTGCTCCATTGGTAATATAGCAACCATCTGTTAATTGATCAATATCTCCAAGAAAAAATGTACCTTGTCCTGGATCAGCTTGAAAAACTCTATCTCCAGTATTATTAACACTGAACGTAGTAGTAACAGTTGTGTTACTATTATTAACTTCTAATCTTTCAACGGCACCAGTTACAACTCTCCATTGATCAGCAGCGTGAAACTGCATATAAGTGTTAGTATCTCCTAAATGGAATATTTGATCAGCTATATAAAGATCATTAAAAGTTGGGTTAGAACTAGTGTTTAAAGCTTGGTTAGCTGTAAAAGTAGTGTAACCTGCTCCATTTGTTAATTGGTTGTTGTTCGTAATACTATTATTAAGAGTAATTGTAGTATTGCCTGATTGATTTGCAGTAAATGTCCCTGAACCACTTAGCCCCGTTCCTCCTGTAACAGTTAATGTTCCATTACCAACTGATGGTATTGAAGATGAAGTTATATAACCTGAGTTATTAGTCCATTGACTAATATTACCTCCCTTGTTTGTAAAGGTCTGAGTATTAGAAGCAGTTGTTGTTCCTGTGTTTGTGGTATAACCCGCTCCGTTAGTTAGCTGATTGTTATTAGTTACATTAGTAGCACCTGTAGCAATACCATCCAACTTAGCCTTATCAACACCTGTCATTACACCTGCAACTGTAGTTGTTGCTGCAGGTAATGTAGCATCAGTTCCATCTGAACTGTTAACTCTTAATGTAGTTGAACCAACCGAAGTTGATAAATTTGTACTTACATTAGGTGCAGCATTAGTTATTGTAACGCTTCCTGATGTTCCACCACCACTAATCCCTGTGCCTGCAACTACTGCGGTTATATCACCTTGAGGTATACCGGGGAATGCTATAAGGTCACCATTACCATTAATATACTCTCCTGCATTACCTATAAAGCTAATCTCTAAATCACCGCTAGTAGTAATAGGAGTATTTGAAATTCCAATAGAATTACCGTTAGTTACAACAAGACCTGCTGATGTAACTGTACCTGATGTACTTGAAGTTCCTGCTCCAATTAAAGATCTAACCTCTGCTGCACTAATACCAGTATTCAAAGTTGGTGTTGTACCATTTGATAGTAAAGCAGGTACACCTGTATCAGGTGATGTATTTGTTATTGTAATTGTTCCTCCACTAGTAGTAGAAGTCATTTCTGACTGAATGCCAGTTCCTTGAGCAATTGTTAATGTTTCACCATTAGTTACTGAAGTAGATTCTGTTCCGTTACCTTCTTTTATAATCCATGAAGTCATATTACCTGACCCAGTTGCTCCTGTAGCTACAGCAGTAACTCTTCCGTATGCATCTACAGTTATAGTATCTACTTTAGTGCTATTAGAAGTAGAACCATAAGTTCCTGCTCCAACACCACCTGTTGCCATATTTAAAGTAACTGTTCCAGTATTTCCTCCACCTGTTAAGTTTGTTCCAGCAGTTACTCCTGTAATATCACCTACATTAGAAGTCCACCCAGAATTATTACTAAATATACTTAAAGGAATAGAAGAAATAAGTTGTTTATTACTTACTGTGCCATTTACTGCAACTAAGCTATCTGTACCAAGCAATGTTCCACCTGCACCTAATTCATTTAGATCTAAGGATAATGCTATTGTTTTATTAGCTGATTGATTAAGAGTAAATGATGTTGCTCCGTCTAAACCTGTTCCTGTAGTTACAGTTACTGTAGCATTATTTACTGTTGGTACAGATGATGAAGTTATATAACCTGCACCATTTGTTAATTGATTATTATTAGTAATTGTATTACTAAATACAGTACCTGTCAAGGCAAGACCTGCACCTGCAGTATATGTAGTATTTACATATGAAGTGATATATCCAGCACCATTAGTAATAGCATTATTATTTAATGATATGTTAGCTGAACCATTAAATGATACACCTGCAATAGTTCTTGCTGTTTGTAATACTGTAGCAGAACCCGCATTACCAGTTATAGTTGTTTGAACTATATTAGGTTTGGTATTGGTAATAGTAATTGTACCACCACTTGTTGTAGAAGTCATCTCTGAAGTAATACCGTTACCTTGTGCAAAAGTTACGGTTTCACCGTTTGTTACAGAAGTTGATTCTACACCATTCCCTTCTTTTAAAATCCAAGAAGACATTGAACCACCTGAAGAGGTTACATAGCCTGAGTCATTGGTCCATTGACTTATATTTCCGCTCTTATTAGTAAATGTTTGAGTGTTACTTGCTGTAGTAGTTCCTGTATTGGTAGTATACCCAGCTCCATTAGTTATTTGATTGTTGTTTGTAGGGATGGTAGTGCTATTGTAAGCATTACTTCCAAATGTATATGTTTGATTTGTTGTTCCTAATACGCTAAACGTAAGTGTGTTTCCTGATTTAGTTATTCCATTAAGATAGAAATTTGAATTATCATCATTTGGATTAAATGTAATAGTATCATTAGTAGCATTTGTAGTAATTGTCATACCACCTGCTGCAACCAAAGTTAATGTATCATTATTATTATCAGCAACAACAGTAGATTGACCACTTACTGCAATATTCTTAAATATAGATTGGGAAGACCCTCTATCACTATTTGTCACAGTAACCGTGCCTGAAGTACCGCCTCCACTAATACCTGAACCTGCAGTTACACCTGTAATGTCTCCTACATTAGTGGTATACCCACTATCATTGGTCCACATTGAAATGTTACCGCTCTTATTTGTAAAGGTCTGTACGCCTACTAAAGTAGCAACAGTTGCATCTATAGCTATGTTATTTGCGTTAGCCGTTATACCAGTGCTTCCAATTACATTTAAAGTAACCGTGCCTGACGTGCCACCACCTGTCATACCTGTGCCTGCCGTAACACCTGTGATGTCTCCTTGAGGAATAGACGGGAATGCTTGTAGGTCTCCTGCTCCATCTATATACTCTCCTGCTCCACCTGCAAAGCCAAAGGCTAAAGTGCCACTAGAAGTGATGGGAGACCCTCCTATGTTCATTGCAGAACCTTGAATAGTAGATGAAACTGCAGTAACTGTACCTGTGCTAGAGCTTGTACCTGCCCCAATTAAAGATCTTACTTCAGCAGCACTAATACCAGTGTTTAAACTTGGTACAGTACCATTAGATAAAATTGCTGGAGTACCTGTATCTGTAACTTTAGCAGTGTTAGCTGTAATAGCATTTGCTTGAGCAGTTGTAATTGTTGTAGTATTACCAGCTTTTGCTGTAGACGCTGTTGTGCCAATTGCTAAATTAGATGATCCAGTTGCACCTGTAGCTACAGCGGTAACTCTACCATAAGCATCAATTGTTATAGTATCAATTTTAGTTCCATTTGAAGTAGAGCCATATGCTCCTGACCCAACTCCACCAGTGGCCATATTTAATGTTACAGACCCACTTGTGCCACCACCAGATAGATTAGTTCCAGCAACTACTGCTGTAATATCACCAACTGGAACTCCAGCTACTGCGTTATCTACATACAACTTATTTGCTGCATCAGTGTTAGCTGATACAGTATCAACGCCTTGTATACGCCCTGTCCCGTTTAATATAATGTCTCCACCACCTACAGTTACATCACCTGTAAAATTCCCTGATGTAACAGTTAATGCACCTGCGTTGGAAAGCCTTAGAGTACCATCAGTATATAAAGCTGAATCTACTAAATCAAATTGAGTACCTCCTCTTATTACTAATGGATATTTATCAAAAGCTGCTCCTCTGTAATCATTTACATGAAATACAAATCTATCATTTGCAGATGCATTATCTCTTATTTCAAATGTTAAATCAATTGAATCACTTGCTGGTTGTATTGCATAAATTCTTGCACCATCATTGTTTAATGTCCAATCAAATCCTTTACCTGAAGTTGGAAAAGTACCTGCCAAATCTACAAACTTTAAATCTGCAGTATTAGCTAACTCAACATCATTACTGAATGTTTTTAGACCCCCTATTGTTTGAGTGCCCGATGTCCTTACAACAGTACCATCTAATTGTATAGTACCAGTGCTTGTTATAGTTCCACCAGTAATACCATTTGTAGTAGCAATAGATGTAACACCTGATGATGTTACATATCTCCCATCTAAATCAACTGTTAATGCCGTAAGACCTGAACGGTTTAA
>Ga0307992_1001348_pt1 | contig 14582 bp, 21 predicted proteins | sample EllFjometagen133_FD_203162 | JGI IMG/M metagenome (GOLD analysis project Ga0307992, IMG submission 203162) | Marine microbial communities from Ellis Fjord, Antarctic Ocean - #133 | ecosystem: Environmental > Aquatic > Marine > Unclassified | place: Southern Ocean | collected 2014-10-08
AATAGATTTTATCCAAACCCTTACCATTCCTGAAGGTATGCACCAAGGAAAACCGTTTATTTTGAGACCATGGCAACAGGAGATTATCATGGATGTATACTCCCCTGTTGATGAAAATGGCCTTCGCGTTGTCCGTAAAGCAATCCTATCCATGGGAAAAAAGAACGGGAAAACCCCCCTGATAGCTGCAATAGTCCTAACTCACCTCATAGGCCCAGAAGCCAAACGAAACGAGCAAATGAACTCAGCAGCCTTTGAGCGCGAGCAGGCTGGTATCGTCTTTAAATATATGGAAAATATAATTTATGCCGATGAAGAACTAAAAGAAGCCACTATTATCAGGACAACTAAAAAAGAAATCGAAGGGCGGTATACTGGATCCATTTACAAGGCATTATCAGCAGAGACAAAATCAAAGCATGGTTTCAGTCCCGCCCTACTCGCATTTGATGAGCTTGCCCAGTTTGGAGCGGATAGAAGATTTTACGATACTCTTGTCCAAGGTTTTGGCGCTCATTTAGAACCTATGCTATGGATTATTTCAACTCAGGCAGCAGATGATCTTGCGGTTTTATCCGAGGAAATCGACTACGTGATAAAAAACGGCCACACGGATCCCACAGTAAAGCTTTTTCTATTCACAAGCCCGGGCCGATTAAGACCAGGGCTAAGAATTAATAGAAAGATTACCGTTTTGTGCCAATAGACCGTCTGACAAAATCTGCTTTCTTGAAACACCGATAGCATAACTCAAACTTTTTTTCCACTCCATCCATGTCCTGCTTTTCAATCAGCCGGGTTTTAATACGAGTCCTACAACCTCTTGTTTTGCATTTTACATTTGATCGGTCGTCAAACCTATGTGACTTTTTCATAGTACCTCCCATTGTATACAATAAATTGCAGTTAAAATCATAGCCAAAATAACCATCGCCGCTGCAAGTTCGGCTAATAAGCTATTTTCAGGCTCGGTGTCGGCTGGTTCGGGTTCATCTTTTGGCTGAAAATCTCTCCAAGATTTATTAAAGCTCATAATCATCCTCCCATTCGTCATCCTCCCATTCGTCACAATCCGGAGCAAAGCGGGCAAGATCCGATTTTGACATCTCCATATCAAGATCGTTAAAATTAACTTCTGGCATTTTGGCCTCCTTGATTATTTTTAATTTTTGCAACCATACGAGCATGAGCACTATCAAGTAATGCGTTCAGTTCGTTTTTAGTTAAGCCACTGTCAATGTCATAATAAACCTTATAGGCATCTTTGGCGGACTCTTTGTATTCTTCTTGTGGGGTTTTCATTATTTTAATCCTATTTGTAAAAAACCGTTGGTTTGTGTCAACCGGTAATTAGCTTTAAAGAATTGCTCAGTCTGTTTAACCGGGATATTTAATTCTTCGCTTGCCTGGATATGGTTTGTAAGCCATCCTTTCAGCCGGCCAAATTCAACGTTCAGGGTCCTGATAAAATCCTGGTTGAATTTTATGTGCATGTTACCGTTCTTAAAGGCTTTGACTGACATGAGCATTTTCTTTTGGCCCCTGTTTATAAAAAAGTCATGGCTTTTATTGCTTTCCCATTCGCCTTGCTGTTTGGAGTTTTCCCAGGAGGGTAATTCAAAACCAAGATTATTGGCTATTGTTGATAGATCATCAAGGAAATTATGGGCGCTTTCCCTTAAATTATTAGGATAATCATAAGAGCACCAGCGGGCTGAATTTTCGACCCCTCCGGTATTATGTAAAACTATCCTTAATTCAAGGCTAAAATGGGAAAGACCTTCAGGGACTCGGTTATATCGCCAATCCTGATTTGTCCAAACTCTTTTGTTTGATTTGTATAATATCACATTGGCATCATTAATCATTCTTTCAAAAACCTCAATCAACTGAGAGTCATAATATTTATTAGCGTTTTTAATAACCCAGACCGACACGGCATAGATATTTGATTCTGTAAAATCAATTGAAGTGTTGGCGCTTAATTTTGCAAGCATGGTTTTTCGGCTGTCATGGGTCAACCTTTTTGTGATTTTCTCATAATTATTGAAAAGCTCTTTCCAGTATTTGTTTTTAAGCCCGGTTATTCTTTGTTTTAACGCTTCCCTTAGACCATTTAAGTTTACGTTAAGCTCTTTTAAAATATCGGCATCCATCTTGCAGATTGACAGAAACATATTTTGTAAATGGTCCATTTCCTGGTTGTAAAGTTCAACCATAATTGGTACAATACCCTTGTTTATAGTTAGCTGTTTGGCAATTTTTTCTTTAAGGGTTTTGGCCTGGGTTTCATTTTTTGCATAATCAGATACTTCTTCTTTGTCCGCTTCAAGTTTGAAATGAGTCTCAAACCAGATATCAAAAGGATCTGTTCTCTTTGTTTGGTGGTGGTATCCGCTATTATCAAACATTCTAACAGATATGATATCAACTGTTGCCCTGGCTGATCTTTCGGCATCCAGAAAATTATCTGATCCAATCTTGGTGTATGTGGCTTTCCTTGATTTTATAGCTTTCTTGATTACATTGGAGCCAGACCACCGCTGGGGTAAAATCAGATAAACCATTTTCGAGTTAGCTTCTAAGATAATCTTTTGAGCCCATTGGATATATTCAGAGTAAGGAGGGTTGCAAAAAATCACGTCAACCTCTTTGTCGATCAAGGTTGACTGAAAAAAATCAGTCCCGACGATAAACACATCATCAGGCATGGTTTCAATAAGCTTTTTGCTTTTCTCAATGGCGTATTTTTTACCACCATTGGCAAGCTGGGTGCATATCCTGCCATCACCGGCCCCGCAATCAAGGACGTCAACCCATGATGGGGTAACATCTGCTTTTTTTGTTTCATGATTATAATCAGAGTTGTTAAAATATTTAATCATGTCTTTTTTAACAATATTAATCATGGCCTGAGTAGTTGGATACCACTCAAAATCCTGGTCAAGCTCTTTCAATTCCGCTACTAATGCGTTCATTGATCCCCCTTATGCTGCGATTGACTTACTGGTTTCTGTTTTAATATCTTGTGATCCGTGCATAATTCTAATTTCATCCATACCAAAGGTCTTTTTACTTCTTCGCCTATATACATCTTCGTGATAATACCAAGCTTTTTTATTCCCGGAAAATTTCATCTTGAGATCCTTTAAAACTACTTTGAAATCAAAAGTCTGGCCAGATACCCACAACCAAGAACCTATTATTTCGATTTTGATACCTGATAGTGTCTTTAAGCGGTTGATCATTTCCTGCATAGTGTCAGTCAAGGGAGTTTGTCTTTGCGCTTCTCTTTCCTGTTCTCCAGTCCACCATGATTCGCTTTTTTTCAAGAAGCCATAAGCAGCGTTGACAAGCTTCATAATTTCCAAGTCTCCGCCCTTGTCTGGATGATGCTTCAAGCAGGCTGCCCTGTATGCTGATTTTAAACCGGCTTCTGTTTTTTCTGTTGGGTTCAGGATCGAAAGTGCTTGGATTGTGTTCATGGTTTCTACCTCCTTGTTTTATGTGTTTCATTTATCATGGTTTTTACAATATCAGACCCTAATAACAGACACAAACCCAGTCTAACCCAATTAAACCCAGTGCCAGGCAATGAGAGGAGAATAAGATTGAAAACAAACTAATTGCATAGATTATCGCCTAAATGCTGCTATTTCCTAAAGAATATGCTTGACGTGGGATTAAACCCGTGCAAATGTAGGATAGGTATAATCCAAAAAATATTTAAAATTTTGTGGAGAACCTTGAAAGCACTAGCACAAACCGATAGAAAGGCATCAAGAATGGATCTAAAAAATTCAAGTTATTTTTATTTTCACAACAGCATATCTTACCAAAGCGCAATAGACTCTCCAGACTCAGAACATTACCCAATTTTCCCTAAAGGTAAACAAATTCCAGGACAACCATTCGGCTGCTATAAAGTGCCGGGGTATGGTGTTTAAAATGACAGGTAACCGGATACATACAGCCGATTTAAAAGCTAAAAAGCGGCTTGCTCGTGGTATTTGGGGCGAAACAGCTATCGGATATCTGAGAAAGAATAATACCGTCTGTAGTTGTCAAATGTGCCGAAATCCGAGACGAACCTCGTGGGCATCAAATACTGACAAGTTGACAGCTCAGGAACGGCGGGCCCCTAAAATCAGAGAAGAGTGGTATTAATAATGGGCGATTTAAAACAGGCAAAAACACCCCTACCCGTAACACTCGGAACATCTGAAAACGCAAATTTGGCTATATTCTGTGGTTGTTATCTTTCACAATTGTTGCATAACCGCACCAATACTGATGTGAGAGGGGTATCATGGAATAAAAAAGCTAATAAATGGTATGTACATTTAATGGCGAACAAAAAACAACACTACATAGGCACTTTTACAGAGCTCTACGACGCTGCATCCGCACGATTAAAGGCAGAGCAAAATTTAAATTGGAGCAGTTGTGATTCGAATAGTTCGGCATACCAATATATTAAAGCATCAGATCAAAGGAATAAGAGACATGGTAAAAGCTAAAAAGAAAGCCGAAACCAAACCTATCTTAAAGCCATGGCATTTTAAACCGGGCAATCAGTTCTGGAAGTTCAGGACAAAACATGGAGCCAATAAGATATTTTCTGATCCTGTTTTACTTTGGAAGGAATGCGTTAAATATTTCAAATGGTGCGAAGATCATCCCTTATTAGAAGAAAAAGTATTCCATGCAGCTGGAGATATAACCAGGACTAACGTTACAAAACTCAGGGCCATGACTATACAAGGCCTTTGTTTCTATTTAAGGATATCAGATGAGACGTGGGCAAACTATAAAAAAGATAAGGACTTGTTTGGAATCATACGTGAAGCAGAACAAGTTATATATGATCAAAAGTTTACCGGGGCCGCTGCTGACCTGCTTAATCCTACTATTATAGCCAGAGAGTTGGGGCTTGCTGAGAAAAAAGATATTAAGGTGTCAGTACACGAAGAAGACCTTGAGGATCTTGTATAATGATGACGGATAGAGAAAAAGAAATTAAGCAACGGTTGAAGGATGACTACCCTCATTATGCAGCTAAGTGTTTGAAAATTCGCTCTAAGAAGTCTTCTATCATTGAAGGTAAGCCAGAAAAGATAATCCCCTTTCTATTAAATCGGGCGCAAAAATATATCCACAATACATTAGAATCTCAAAAAGAACAATTTGGATATGTCCGAGCGCTGCTTCTCAAAGGCCGTCAACAAGGTTGTTCAACTTACGTAGGCGGCAGATATTATCATCAAACAACGCACAGAAAGGGCGTTAAGACTTTTATCTTAGCTCATATGGAAGATGCCACGTCAAATCTATTTAAGATGGTTCAACGATTTCATGAGCATTGTCCGGCCAGGCTGAAACCATCTACTTCATTCTCAAATCGTAAAGAACTTGTATTCGACAAACTTGATTCTGCTTATGGCCTTGGTACAGCAGGTTCAGGTGATGTTGGACGCTCAGATACTATTGATTTCTTGCACGGAAGCGAGGTTGGATTCTGGAATAACACAGATTCAATACGGACAGGCGTACTCCAGGCAGCTGAACAAGCAGAGGAAATTATACTTGAGAGTACTGCTAATGGTTTAGGCAATATGTTTCATCAAATGTGGCAAGACGCCACAGCTGGCAAAGGGAAATATATTGCAATCTTTGTTCCATGGTACTGGCAAGATGAATACCGGGAGCCAGTTCCAGAAGGGTTCACGCTTGATAAAGAAGAACAGGCTTATTTTGAGGCTTACCGTGATAATGGACTTGAAGACTTGGAGCAGATGGTATGGCGGCGCAATAAAATTATAGAACTCAAAGACCCAAAACTTTTTATGCAAGAGTACCCGGCTACAGCAGCAGAAGCGTTTCAGGTTACAGGTCATAATGCTTTAATACAGCCGGAAATAGTGTTAATGAGCAGAAAAACCAAAGGTGTTGAGCCTTATGGAGCGTATATTGTTGGTTGTGATCCTGCAAGAGAAGGCGATGACTTAACCACGTTCATACGCAGACAGGGCCGAAAGATGTGGAAGCTTGAGAAGTACGCAAAACTTGATGATATGGCCAAAGCTGGTCTTGCCCGTAAAATACTTGACAACGAACCAGTTGACCGAATGTTTATTGATCGTGGTGGTGGATCTGGAATGTATGACAGGTTAATCGAAATGGGGTATAAAGGTAGAGTAACCCTTATAAATTTTGGTCACAAAGCTCTCGATGAAGAAAAATACAAGAACCGCAGAGCAGAGATGTGGTGTGAAATGAACGATTGGCTCGAATCTGAAGAAGAAACACAAATACCAGATAGCGATTATTTGCAATCTGATTTAGTTGCTCCTGGATTTAAGTACACATCATTAACTCAGAAAATATTAGAAAAGAAAGAGGATATAAAGTCACGTACGGGAAAAAGCCCCGATGGTGGAGATGCCGCAGCTTTAACATTTGCAGAACCTGTAGGAATTAATAAACCTGTATTTATACCAAACCCAGGATATCAAGCCTTGGATTGTGTTGTGGGGATATGAAATGGAAATATTAAATATTATAATCAACCTTATAATTGTTATTTTTAGGGCAAAACAGTGATTTTGCAACTTACTGAAATATTTAACAAAAGACACTTTTCTCTGTAGGCCGGAGACTTTATTTTTTAAAAGTAAACTGAGGAAAAACGCAATAATGGAAGAACAAGAAATAAATTATGACCTGAATATCCCAAAGCAATCAAAAACATGGGAGTGTTGGTTATTCGGTAGTAAATCTTCTATGGGGTTTGTGTATCATCCATCAGAAGGCGATATACCGAATCCTTTTATAAGGTGGATGATGAAAGTTTTTTTAGGTTGTAGATGGGTAAGGATATAATATGGAAGAACAAGCAGAATACAACGCAGAAGAAAATGACTCTCAAGAAGAATCTCTCGATATGGATCGTATTCAAGCCCTTGCTGATGTTCTTCTCAAGAAACGTGATGTTGCAGTAGAGTACAGAGCAGCTTCAGGGATAGAAAGAAAATGGTCAGAGGATGAGCGATTGTTCGATGGGATTGACGGAAACGAAACACCAAGCATGTTATCATACGCAACCGGAGAATCATTCTTACCAGTTCAGGAAGGTCCGCAGCGAAGCACAGTTGTTGTTAATATCATCAGAGGGAAATGCGAGACAGCCGAAGGAAGATTTTCTGATATCCAGCTCCCAGTTGATGATAGAAATTGGGGATTAAAAGTTACTCCTGTCGCAACAATTGTTAAGGGTTTAAAGGATAATCGTCCGGCAAAGATGAAGGAAACCGGCCAGCCGTTAAGAAACAAACAAACCAAAGAGCCCGTAAAAGTTTCTGATGTAGCAAGGATGGATCAGGAAGCAGCAAAAGAAAAAATGAAGGCTATGGAAACTGAAATTGATGACCAGTTGACAGAATGCGATTATAATGGTGAATCAAGAAAAGTTATCAGATCAGCAGTCAGGGCAGGCACTGGAATTATAAAGGGACCAAATGTTGTCAAATCAACAAGAAAAGCATGGGTTCCACAACAAGAAGGTGATCAGGAAGTTCAAGTCTTAGAAATACAAGAAGAAATGAAACCAGCGTCAAAATGGGTTGATAAATGGAATGTGTATCCGGACCCGGATGTTGGGGAAGATATCAAACGTGCTGGATACATCTGGGAAAAAGACACAATCCTTCCCAGGGAATTAAGAGATTTGCTGGGTGTTGACGGATATTTTGATGAACAGATAATCAAAATACTACAGGAAGAACCGGTCAGAACTGTTGCTGAATATGAAAAAAAGACAGACAAACTAAAAGCAAGAAGTGCAACAACTGTTTTGAGTTCTCAATACCAGAAGTGGGAATACTACGGTGATTTAAACCGCGAAGACCTTGAAGCGTTTGGAGTTGATATTACACATGACATGATATCACAGTCATTTAGTGCGTGTGTCGTTTTTGTTAACAACAGGCCGATTAAGGCTTTGCTCAACACTCTCGATACCGGTGACATGCCGTACGATTTCTTCACATGGACAACAGTAACAGACAGTCCTTGGGGAATGGGATATCCAAGGACTTTAATGTGGTTGCAGCGGATGATGACAGCAGCATGGCGAACACTTATGGATAATATGGGTGATTCTTCAGGCGCTAATCTTGTTGTCGGGCCTGGTGTTCAACCTGACGATGGTGTGTGGGAAATCACTGGCAAGAAAATATGGCGGTTATTAGAAGATGATATTGACGTTCAAAAAGTATTTAATCAATTCCAGCTAATAAATAATCAAGAATCAATCCAAGCAGTCATTGACTTAATCACAAAGTTTATCGACATTGAAACTTCACTTCCGATGCTTTTCCAGGGTGAGAAAGCAGAAGCCCCGGAAACTTTAGGCGCAACAAATATAATGGTTGATGCCAACAACGTGACATTAAGAGGCCGGGTCAAGCTTTATGACGACCAAATAACCAGGCCACACCTAAAAAGATATTACCATTGGAACATGCAATACAATCCAAAAGCAGAGATCAAGGGTGATTTTAATGTAGATGCCCGGGGAACTTCTGTTTTATTAGAACGTGACCAGCAGGCACAAACACTCATACAAATTTTAGCAGCCAAGAACGATCCGGATATAAATATGATTGTAGATTGGGAAAAAGCATCTAAGCAGTTGTTCAAAGCACTGAAACTTGACATCCTGAAATCAGACGAGGATTATGCAGCAGCAAAAGAAGCATTGAAAAAACAACCAAAGCCACAAGATCCCAGAATTGAATCAACAAAAATGAAAGTCCAGGGTGACATGCAGAAAGCCCAACTTGTCCAGAAATCAGACATGGCAGAGATAACAGCCAAGAGCCAAGCAACTCAGTCAGAAATACAGGCGAAGGCACAAGACGCTGAACTTGAACGGCAGAATAAGTTAGAGCTTGAACGAATGAGAATGAACACCAAGATGATGGAATTGAGCCAATCTCAGGGAATAAGTTTGGCACAGATTAAGGCTGATTTGATGGGTGTAACGATGAAACTAAAAACACAGGTTGCCTTGACAGATAAAGAAGGAAAAGCGCCTGGTGGGATTGCAACGCCGATAGTTGAGCCGGTTGGGAAAGCTCCAGATGGGGAAAGTTACACAAAATGATAAAACTTTTTGTATCAAACGATTGTGGGTGTAATTATAGGCTTGAAAGTGAAGTAGAAAATATCGGAGATATCCAAAATAGGATTGATGAATTAGATTTCATCCTTGAAAGATGGTATATAGAAGACGAATCAGGCGAGAATATTAAGAGTTGCAAAATACATAATGCCATAGAGAGATCATTAAGGGTTCTTGAATATGGATTGTAAACCAATAATACCAGCATATTATATTTATAAACCGTCTTGGATGACAGATGAAGAATGGGAATATACAAGAATGGTTTTAAACCAAGCGCCGGAAACGCCGCAAACAAACCGCCGAAAGCCGGGGAAAGGATAGAAAATGACTGATAACATTGAAAAGCTAAAAATTGAGGCAGAAGAAAGGATTGGAGAGATTGCCGGTTATTATGGTATGTATTTTTCATATGATGGGGCTAAACCTTATTGGAAAATAACGTGTCCGTGTGGGAGAACGGTGACATACCCCATTAATGGACTTCCAGAAGTTGACACACAAATGCCATGCGGAAACCCAAAACATTGGGCTGTAAAATATTCTCCAGGAAGGAGCAAGTCATGAAGTTTGAACCCAGACATTTCTACAAACATTCCGCTGGGCGAACCATAGCAGTCTTAGGAACTGTTTTAACCTACGCATGGGGGCAACAGTTCGTCATTGAAGAAACGGACAAATCAGGCAGCAGTATAAGCTGTACAGCCGTAAACGAAGAAGCCAATGAAAACTGGACAGAAATAAGCAAGGAAGAATTTATCAGGGAGTTCAAAAATGTGGTTTAAGAAAAAAAATGAACCATTCACAGCAGTCTTGCCGGATGAAGTTCTAAAAGAAGGCAAGATAAATATTTATTCAATGACCTGGAAATACATAGAAGCCTGGGCAAACTTAGAGATTGAGAACGCCCGGAAAAGAAATGACAGTATAAACTTGAGCCATGATGCCACAACAATATTAAGGGGCAAGATAAAAGCGTTTAAAGATTTGATTGATTTGCCTAAAGGGAAAGGGATCTTGAATAAATGACTGATACCGAAAGACAGTTAATAAAAGCTTTCATCCGGGGATTTAATTTCCTGGTGTCTATGTTGAAGAAGGTTGAGAAGGGAGAAAAGCTTTAGAATAATATAACAAACATAACCGCCTGCTACCTCTTTAATTAAGCGTATCAGGAAAAGCCAAGAGCGTAATACCTCCTTGGGTAAGTCGGAAGACTTATTCTTGGGGGTTTTTTAATTTAATGAGCCGGGGATACCGCCTCAAACCAGTTCACACTACTGAACTAAGGAGTACAAAATGTCAGACGAAATAAGCGAAGAACAAGCATTAGCAGAAAGGCAAACAATTGCGGAAGAAGTTTTTGAAGACAAGGAGCCGGTAATCGTCTCTGAGTCAGAAACTGAAATCGAAAAAGAAGTTGAGAAAGAAGTTGAGAAAGAATCAGCCGAAGAAAAACCCGCCTGGGAAACTGCTCTTACAGGTATCAACGACAAACTTGCTGCTTTTGGAACAATTGAGACTCGCTTAAAACAAACCGAAAAAAGAATTGGAGGACTTCAGAACGAGTTCTTCAATGCAAAGAAAGTAGCAGAAAAGCCAGTACCTTCAGAAGAAGAAGCTCAAGAAGCTGCTAAGGCTAAAAAGGATTGGGAAGAATTGGTTGAAGATCTTCCCGGGTTATCAGCTATTGACAAGAAGATTGCCGCGCAAAGCGCCAATGTTGCAGATATTAGCAAATTGAGAGAAAGTATTGACGCAGTTAAAAAGAGCATGGTTGATTCTGGAGTCCTCGAAAGACGGCTTGTTGGATTAACACATCCAGGATGGGACAAGACTATCCGAACACCTGCATATCAAACATGGCTCTCAACACAACCAGAAAATATCAAACAAAGAGCTTCCCACGGAGAAACAGCAGAAGAGGCTATTGACGTTCTTAATAAGTTTAAATATTCTCTGGCAAAACCAGCAACAAACATAGCCGCCTCAAGAGAAAAGCGGTTACAACAGGCAGAAACTAAAGCCACAGGCCATAAAGAAAAGCCGATTAAATCGGAAGCCGATATGTCTGAGGCCGAACTCAGAAAAAAATATGAAAAAGAAGTATGGGATTAAAAACCATACGAAGGATATAAAGAATGGCTATCCAGAATTATAGCACTGTCGCGTCAAGAAATCTTATCCGCGCAGAAATGAAGATGTTGAAACACGTTGAACCCATCATAGTCTTAGGAAACTTTGGTGTTCAGAAAGAACAGCCCAAAAGAAAAACAGACACAGTGGTTTTCAGAAGGTTGCAGCCGTTTAATGCAACAGCAGCAGAAGTACCCGATATCACAGCAACTGACTTCATTACGTCAGAAGGTACAACCCCGAATTCTCATACCATTGATTACACAGATGTTACGGTGACACTGGAACAGTATGCAGTATTGTTTAAATTTTCCAGCAAATCGGAACTGATGTATGAAGATGATATCCCAGATGACATGTCCAAGTTAACCGGTGAGACTCTTGCAGAAGTTGCAGAACTGGTTTGCTACGGTGTTGTAAGAGCAGGAACCAGCGTTATTTACGCAACTGGAACTTCCAGGGCAGAAACTGCCGATACTATTTCACTTCCAAAACTGAGATCAGCAGCAAGGTCCATGGAAAGCAACCGGGCAAAACAGGTTACTTCTATGATTAAGGCTGGGCCGAACTTTGGCACATCACCTGTTGAGCCTTGTTATATTGTTTTCCATCACACAGACATGAACTCAGATGTTCGTGATCTCCCGGGATTCACAAAACGTGTTGAGTACGGATCTGCAATCAAACCTGTCCATGCAAGAGAAATCGGAGCATGTGAGGAGTTTAGATTTGTTACTTCTCCGTTATTTGCACCCTTCCTTGCTGCCGGTGCTTCGGTTGGTACAACTGGACTCGTTTCAGCAGGAAGCTCAAAGGTAGATGTTTATCCGATGGTCATTATGGCAGAAGATGCCTGGGGCCAGGTTTCGCTTAAAGGTCATGGTCATACTGGTATTTCTCCGACACTTATTCCATCCGGTCAGAAGAACCATGCTAATCCATTAGGCATGTTCGGATATGTTGGTGCTGATTTCTGGTACGCCCCTGTTCGTTTGAACGAAAACATGATGAACCGCATAGAAGTTGGTGCTACTGACCTTTAAAAAAGACCCTATGACAACACTGGGGCAAAGGAATTAACATGGGTAAAATTAATACATATATAAACATGGTAGCATCAGTAAGAGGCAGAAGGGGACTTCGCGGATTAATGACGAAGTTGCTGAACGATGACGATCCAAGTACGCATAAAGGTATCATTTTCGGGGCAACCGCGACCCCCATTTCAATAGCTGGTGCCTTCACAACTGGTATTGAGATATCAGCAGACGGAACAACCGCGATTAGTGTTACAAGCGGTTTTAGTGGCACAACTGGCTTTTCATTTGCTGGAACTGCTACAGACGGTATTTTAGTCTCTGGTGTTTGCGGTGATGGGATTCATATCTCTGGTGCGAATACTGTTTCCGGGTTACACATTTCCGGGGACCAGGCCACAGCAATTTTGGTAGATGTTGACGCTGCTTTGGCAACTGGTCTTTCGTTTTCAGTAGACACCACAATGACAATGACAAACGGTATCGCAATGAGTGGTGCCGGAACTATAACAAAAGGTATTCTGCTTGATGCCACAGCTATAACAACAGCCATTGAGATTTCTGCTGGAAGTATGACGGATGCTATCTTGATTTCTGGTACGACTCCGGTTGACGGTATTCAAATCAGTTCGGCTTGTTCAGCGAATGCAATTAATATCAGTACAGCCCAGGCTGGTTCTGGTTTGCAGATTGCAAGCACTTGGGCACTTGGTTTTGCAGCCGGTGCTATTAATATTGGTGGAGCAGGGGCAGTAGCCTTTGGTTCAGTAGCAGACAATGTTTGTGTTACAAGAGTTGATTTGACAGCCCAGATGGGTGCTATTGACCAGTATGTAATGGGTACCTATATGTCTCTCGCTACTTCTGGTGCTGGCCCAGGCACATCCATTCAACATGGTATTTGGATGGGTACTTATTCAAAACTGACAATTGAACACGATACAACTGATGCTTATTCCATAAGGGGAAGAACAACACTTAGTGGTGCAATAGAAGGTAATCAGTTCCTTGGTGTGATGGGGCAAGGCGAAATAACAGCCGCAGCCACATTAGATGCAACAGGTGGCGTATATGGAGTGTATGGGACTGTAGATTCATCTGGTTCTGGAACTTGTAATAGACAGGTTGCTGCTGGTTATTTCACATTGCGTAGTAATAATGTGAATTTAGCTGGTGAACAGTCTTGTGTCATAGCTGATATGGGTGGTGCTGCTTATTCTGATTATGGTGTTCTTGCAAGATGTGGAAATAACAATCTTGCCGAAGCATTGATTGGTTTAAGGTGTACTGATAGTGCAGTAATTCCTGCTGGCATTCAGATTGACCAAGTATCTGGCACAATAACTCATTTGCTTGATTTTTCATCTGTGGCAGGTTGTATATCCACACAGGCAGCAGATGTTGCTGGTGATAACACATCACATAAAATTGCAATAGATATTGCAGGATCAACTTACTACCTTGCAGTATGGGATGCTGCTTGGACATAAAATAAACCAAACCCCGTGGGATAGGGTCCATGGCCTGAAAAGCTGGAACCTGACCAGCCTTCCCACGGTTTAATCAGGAATGTTTGCAGGAGATATTAAAATGAAATTGAACGTACTGGAAAGAATTTTACTTGGACAGATTTTGCCTAAAGAGGGCAGCTTTACAAACCTGAAACTTTTGAGAGTGATTAAAGAAGATTTGTCATTCACAGAAAAGGAAAACAAACTGCTCAAATTTCGGCAAGAAGGAGAAAGGACAATGTGGGACAACGCCGTGAAAGAAAAAGAAGTGAAAGTCGGTGAAGTTACTCACTCGTTGGTTTTGAAAAAACTCCTCGAACTGGACAAGGAAGAAAAACTCACAGAGGAATATATTACCCTCTGGGAAAAATTTAACATAAAGGAAAAAAAAGATGAGTAATCTTGAACTACCAAGAGGCGGGACAATGTGCCTGTCAAAAGCCGGTTTAGCAATCGCAAGTTCTGACAAGGCAAAGCTTTACATGAACGCTCCGAATGGGGCCGGTGTAGATTTTGCAATCAACGGAACTCTTTACCACAAGACAACTGCAAATGAACTCGCTGTTACAGCAGCAGTTATTCAGCCGGCCCTTTACACTTGTTTGTATCTGGTAATGCTGAGCACAAGTGGAACGGTCACAACATTGAAGGGGACACAAGTTTTAACGGCGGGTCTATCAGCGGAGGATGAGGTTCTGAAACTTCCACAGGCCA
>Ga0307992_1001350_pt1 | contig 14579 bp, 16 predicted proteins | sample EllFjometagen133_FD_203162 | JGI IMG/M metagenome (GOLD analysis project Ga0307992, IMG submission 203162) | Marine microbial communities from Ellis Fjord, Antarctic Ocean - #133 | ecosystem: Environmental > Aquatic > Marine > Unclassified | place: Southern Ocean | collected 2014-10-08
TAGCCTGCGCCCTTCCATCATCTTTTGCCTTCTCCAGGGTTGAAATCCAGCCGCTGAATCTGCCTTTTAATTCATCATCTGTACCTTTCTGAACAATTGCCCGGTTGCATTCTTTCAGGAAAGCCCCAATATCACTCATGACAGCAAGATCCACGGAACGGTTTCTCCCTATCTCTTCCGGTTCGATATCAACTTGGATAATCCTGGATTCTTTGTTGAAGATATCCCCGAATATGTAAAATAAGCTCATTCTTGAGCCAAGGAATATAATCAGATCGGCTGTCATATTTGCCACCAGCGCCGCGCCCGGTCTGATCGCCAGCGATGATTCGAAGCAGAGTGGGTGGGTATCGGGGATTGTCCCCCTTCCGAGTGACGACGTAAATGCGGGAATGCCGGTGTTTTCTATGAATCGAACCAACTCCTCCCCGGCATCCGAATACCATGCTCCGCTTCCCGCGATCACGATCGGGGTTTTTGCCTCTCCGATCATCTCTATAAATTCTCCCACTTTATCCAGATCAAGTGGGTGTGAATTAACATCTGTATGTATTTTTTTAACAGTTTCAGGGTTCGTTTCCGCGTTTAACATATCAACAGGCAATTCAAGATAAACCGGGCCCGGCCTTCCGGTTGCCGCAGTGCGGTAGGCAAGGTCAATGAATTCCGGAATTCTCTCCGGGTTGTGGCAGACAAAGGCCTTCTTCACCATCGGGCTTATTACAGGAAGCTGGCACATATCCTGCAGATCAAGTTTTTCCGTTGACGCAAGCCCGACACAACCGGAGATAAGAACCAGAGGTGAATTTGCCAGACGCGCGTTTGCGATCCCCGAAAGTGCGTTGGTAAACCCGGGACCTGCCGTGACCATCGCCGTGCCGGGACTGCGCGTCATCCTTCCCCACGCTTCCGCCATAAATACCGCCGCCTGTTCATGGCGCGTATCGAACAATTTAACAGACGAACCCTCAAGATACTGGTAAATCGGTGTTATATGACCGCCACTTATCGTAAAAATGTATTCGATTCCCCTTTCAATAAGGGACTGTGCCATCAACTGACCACCTGTTATTTTTTCCACGCTTAATCCTCCATTCTTATAATTCCATTAATTGGCCACCGGTTACATTTATCGCCTGCCCGGTAATATAGGATGATTCATCAGACGCGAGCCATGCCACAAGATTCGCCACCTCTCCCGGCGTACCGATACGTCCCAGCGGGATTGTCCTGCACATCTCCTTTTCCCGCTCCTCAATGGTGGTTCCGTAAACCTCAGCCTCCAGACCGAAGCGCCATCTTTCCAGATCTGTCATTATCTGGCCCGGACAGATCGCGTTTATACGGATGCCTGCCCCCGCAAGCTCCGTTGCCATCACCTTTGTGAGCATAATTACGCCCGCCTTGGCTACCGCGTAGGCGCCATTGAACAGAGGCGGCTTTTTGCCCGCCCTCGATGCAGTGTTTATTATACTCCCCCCCGCTGCCGTCATCATGGGGATAATCGCCCTTGAAACCCTGAATACACCGTGGAGATTCACATCTATCGTCTTCATCCAGGCATCTTCATTGTAAGTATGTGCCGCGTCAGGCACACCGAAGGACGCACCCGCATTGTTGCAGAGAATGTCAACCCACTCAAACTGATCTCCTATTCTGCCGGCCATTTGTCTGATTGACTCATTGTCGGTAACATCTACATTGACTGCCAGTGTTTTAACGCCGAAATTGCCTGCGAGGTTCCCCGCTATATCCTCCATCTCTTTCAATGAACCTGTCTTTACCATGCCCCCGGCGAGAGTTTTCCCGAGATCGGCAATAACGACATTCGCGCCGCAGGAAGCCAGCTTCTCCGCAATTGCGTAACCGATCCCGGTTCTCTTCCCCGCTCCTGTAACAACCGCCGTTTTCTTCCCCAGATCTTTATACACAATTATCTCCCTTCCATGTTTTGCCATGAATGTCTTTCACCCACTGAATGCTATTCATTATGCACGCGCTTGTCAACATCTTTTGGTTATTATTCCATTGACATACAAAGTCCACCCTGCTTATACTCCGCCGATCAGGATACAATGTCTTATCAAAAGGGAACAACCAGCGACCACCGGAAGGAGCGAAATGTATGGATGCAGCGACCGTAGATCAGATCAGGCTTAACTTTAATGCTCAGGGTCTCTTTGTGGTTAATATGGCAATTGGGCTCATGATGTTAGGGGTCGCCTTGGACCTCAAACTGGAGGACTTCAAGCGGGTCATTGTATCACCGAAGGCCCCCGGCATCGGACTGGGCGCCCAGTTTATCCTGCTTCCGGCCTTCACCTTTCTTCTCATCCTCGTCATCAGGCCCCAGCCCTCCATAGCCCTGGGAATGATGCTGGTGGCCGCATGTCCGGGGGGTAATCTTTCAAACATTATTACCTACCTGGCCAAAGGAAATTGCGCCTTGTCTATCAGTATGACCGCTGTTTCCACGGCCGCGGCCATTGTAATGACCCCGCTCAACCTGGCCTTGTACGGCAGCCTTTACCCTCCCACCGCCGAGATTTTGCGAAGGGTGAGCCTCAGCCCCATGGATGTGTTCACCACTATCTTCATGATCCTGGGTATTCCCCTGGTTATTGGTCTCACCCTGTCACGTATCTTCCCTACACTCGCAGACAGGGTCAGGCGTCCGTTCAAGATTTTTACTCTTGTTTTTTTCATCGTCATCGTCTGCGGAGCCCTGGCTGCAAACTGGAGCATTTTCCTCAAGGTCATCGGACTGGTTGTTATTTTCGTCTTTATCCATAACGCCTTAGCTCTCAACCTGGGGTACTGGTCCGGCCGGTTCTTCAAACTTGACGAAGCGGATTCGCGGGCTGTCTGTATCGAAGTCGGGATTCAGAATTCCGCCCTCGGACTGGTTTTGGTTTTCAATTTTTTTGAAGGCCTGGGCGGGATGGCTATACTCGTTGCATGGTGGGGAATCTGGCATATTATCGCCGGTCTGATCACGGCGTTTATATTTAACCGCCGGGCATTACCAGCGAGCCAGTAGCTTTGGGAGATGGACTGCAAAATAAAATGGGGTCAGACTCGATTTATGAAATTAAATCGAGTCTGACCCCATTTATCATTTATCTCTGGAGATAAAGACTACATAACGTCCTTCTGGCTCAGTTCCACCGCGCGGTCTATCTCCGCCTTGAGCGACGCCGGAAGCCCGGGGATATCCACGCTCAGGAATCCTCTCACTATTGTCGCTGTTGCCTCTTCTTCAGTCAAACCACGTGACATCAGATAGAGTATTTCCTCCTGTGCTATCTTGCCGACCGCGGCCTCGTGCGACAGTTCCACTCCGTCAACCTTACCACTCAATTCGGGAATTGCGTGCATAATACCACCGTTAAGGATAAGGCCGTGACATTCCAGGTGCCCTTTTACTCCCGGCACCTCACCTATGATATCCCCGCGTGAAATTATATTTCCTCCATTGGTAATGGCCCGCGAGACAATCTCCGCACGCGTATCCTTTGCCTGGAGATAAATACGTCCCCCCACATCCAGTTCCGAACCGGGGCTCCCTACAAGCAGACTGTATGAACGGGCAACCGCCCCTTTCCCCACAAGATATATCGTAGGGTACGACTGGACAGACTTTACCGGTTTCATGGATATGTAGTTACTAAGGAAAAGGCCGCCCTTTTCGACTATTCCCACTGACCTTGGCCTTACTACCACGTCCTCCGCCCAGTGATGAATCATGGTGAAACTCAGTTTTGCGTTTTTCTTTACATAAAATTCCGAGACCCCCGCGTGCAGGCCACGGGTCACATGAGAGGCACTCGCGCATCCGGATATTACATGAAGTTCCGATTCCTCCTCGGCTATAATTATATTATGCACATTCTGATTAAATCCCTCTTTTTCAAGGTAGAAACATGCCTGCGCCGGAAGTGTTACTTTCTTACCTGGAAGCACTCTTATGACATAGCCATCCTGCAGATCGAGCCGGACACGCGCCGTATATTTGTCCGTGTCCACAGACGCCAGTTTCCAGTAGTAATCTTTTATCCATTCCATCTCTTTGAGCGCTTTTTTTATGGGTATTATCTCCAGCCCATCCACATTTGAACCGGAGTGAACAGCTGTGGCATCCCTCTGAATATACGTACCGGCACGCTCTTTCTCGCTGGCATCCAGACCGGCAAGAGTCATCCTTTCTCTATCCCTTTTGGGTATAGTGTTCAGATTTTTAACATCGGCATGCGTTGCAGGTTCGAGAGAATAGCTGTCCAGATTGATGTCCGGTCCGATTGCCGCCTTTTTGTCTTTCGCCTTGTAGGCCAGATCGTCTAAGCTGCGCATCTCGCACACTCCTTATATCCCACCTTTTTTATCTGCTTGAATATCTCCACCGGGTTGCCCCTGCCTGCTACCATGCCGTCATAAAGAACGAGTCCCTTGTCCGCCGTCACATAATCAAGGATAAATCCTGTGTGCGTTATGATCAGTCCCATCTTTGATCGTTCTTTGGCAATACGTTTTGTAGTTTCATCATGTTGTGTCCCATTAACCCGCTGCAGCAAAGTATTTATCGTATTTCCTATCAAAGAGATGTTTTCAAGATCAACTCCTGATTCAGGTTCGTCAAAAAGCGTCAGATCGGCATCCTGAGCCATTAACTGCAGAAGTTCGGATCGCTTGATTTCACCACCCGAGAAACCCACATTGATGTCACGTTCGAGAAACTCTGTAAAATTCATACTCTCTGCCAGCGTATCGACATCGGCATGCCCATTCGCACACACCTGGACCATCCGACGCGTTTTTAACCCCTGTATACTGGGCGGACGCTGGTAGGACATGCCTATTCCGAGACGCGCCCGTTCATCAACCCTCATATATGTAATATCTTCACCATTGAAAAGGATCCTTCCGCCGGTAACTTTGTACTGCGGATAACCCATTATCGTCATCAGAAGAGATGTCTTCCCGGACCCGTTCGGGCCGAACAGAATCTGTGTCTCCCCTGGCTGAATCTCCAAGTCCACGTGTTTGAGAATCTTTTTGTTGCCGAGTTTAACCTGCAGGTCTTCTATGAGTAACATCCTTCTTCTCCTTGATTTTTGAACTTCGGAAATTCCAGTGCTCTATCCTGCCTCTTCCTCAAAAATTCAATACAAATTTTCGTTTCAATGCTTCTTTAAGATAAACATAAAACAAAAAATGGCAAGCCCTTCTTCTCAATACGACAGCATTACAAAAGAAACTCCACTATGTCGCTTTGAGGCATTATAATGTAAAGTAATTTACGTGAATTACCTGGAAGTTGCGTGGATTCCGGGATGTACAGGAAGGCATAGGCTGGATTCTGTGTGGCATGGGCAAACTGCGGCCGGGATCAGCGAGTAACCACAAATCATAGACAAAAAAAGATAAAAGCAAAGACAGAAACAAACCCGATGCAACCCATGACACTCCAACCGATAGAGATCCTGTATCTGTTCTCGTTATAAGTAATGCTTTTCAGTTTATTTAACCTGACTGAAATCTCTTCCTTCCGCTCGCGGTCTGTGACTGAAGTCGTCTTCAGTCTCATGGATTCGGCAAGAACCGACGGTATGGTAAAAGGATTTTTACTCAAAGATGCAACAAATGCCCGGTTTTTACTTAAGAGATCCTGAACATTGGACCTGAATGTATTTAAGGGCTTTTTGCAGAATGACAGAAAGAGTCTACCGGGAATTCTGTAGAACCAATCGGTATCGAGGGTAATGGTATGTTTTCCGCCAAGCTTATCAATATAGAGCCAGAAGGCAGCGGCAGCGAAAAGGAGGAGTTGCAACGTATTAACGACATTGTGTGTCGTATACGGTTGATAGTCCACAGGATAGGGAAGAATGTGGTAGAGCACTTGAGGATAGACACCTATAAATACACAGGCAAACGCCGCCAGTCCCATCGCAATCAGCATATTAAGCGGTGCTTCCCTGGCGCCTTCTATTTTCTCTTCCCCGTTGCCCTCAGTATTTTTTCCAAACCAGGTCCCGTTAGTAAGTTTCAGCGTCAGACAAAAGAATGTCCCTATTGAGGCCAGGTGCAACATCAGAAATATCAAGGCGTTGTTTGTTTCCGCCGCTGCGGCAATAACCATTGTCTTACTGACAAAACCACTGAAGAGTGGTACGGCCGATATAGAAAAAGCCCCGATCAGATACAGGATAAGTGTCACAGGCATCTGCCTGTACAGGTTTCTCCCCTGCAAGTCTGTCATCTTCCTTCTCCCCGTCACATATATCACCGCGCCCGCGCCCATAAAAAGAAGGGCTTTATAGAGGATATGACAGAACGCATGCGCGCTGGCGCCATTCATCGCCAGTGCTGTGCCAAGCCCGACACCTGTTATCATATACCCAACCTGACTTATGATATGATAGGATAGAAGTCTTCGTATATCATTCTCAATTACGGCGAAGACTACTCCATATACGGCCATAATTGCTCCAAGCCAAATCAGAATCTCTGCTCCGGGAAATCCTCTCAAGAGAACATATACAGCACTCTTCGTGGTAAACGCAGTTAGAAAGACACTGCCTGTAATAGTTCCTTCGGGATATGCGTCGGCCAGCCACGCGTGAAAAGGCGGAACAGCGGCGTTTATGATAAACCCAAGGAGAATAAACTTGGAACCTGGACCATTTAAATCAATCAGATTAAAGTAGATAGATCCGGTGTCTGCTATATGCATAATAATCCCCGCCAGCAAGCAACAACCGCCGAATATATGCACCATTATATACCTGAACCCGGCATCCAGGGCTTTTTTGTCCTTACGGTACCATATAAGAAATACAGAGGTTACGGCCATAATTTCCCAGAAGACGTAAAGGGTAAAAAGGTCTCCCGCGAACACCACTCCCATCGTACTGCCTATATAGAGAAATGCGGCTACATGCTGGCCGGCTTCTTCAACATGGAGAGCATAAACCATACCAATAAAAGCAATAATAACGAATACATATCCAAAACAGAGGCTGAGTTTGTCCACCCTCCCCATGATAAGCTCGTACCCCAGAAAATGGTAGGTCCAGTATGTGCCCTGGCCCATGAAAAGGAGATCGATAAACGCGATCGTCGGAATCAAAAGCTGGAATATCTGTTTTGCCCGCTTCAGTTTAAGAAACGGAAGCAAGAGGCCTCCGGCGATAAATATAAACGCGGGCGGGATCGCACTAATCGTCATAATAATCCTCATTCCGTTGAAGCCAGTAATGACCAAGTGCCTTTGAGGCGAACACAATAAGAACACAGCCCAAGAAGCCAAAGATGGCGTCGAAGTCTGGGATTTGCTCCCACCAGAAACGGGCATGGGCATCGTGTAGCAATAGCCCTATCAGGACAAGTGAACCGATGCAGATGAAAAATACGATCTTCAGGATCTTTGCCATTTACATCCCTCCAAGTATTTTGCCTGCTGCCGTAGAGGCTAAGTTGAAGAAATTAAAGAAGGCATTTGGAAATATTCCAAGTATAATTGAGATGATCGCCGTTATCATTAAGGGAACAAGCATCATCATCGGGGCTTCATTAAAACGCAGGATTACATTATCCTTGGGTTTCTTAAAAAATGAGTTATAAATTATCGGGAAGAAATAAGCTATGTCCATCATGGCGCTTATGAGCAAGACAAAAAGAAAAACCACCTCATGGGCCTCAAGGGTACCCATCGCCATATACCACTTACTGATAAATCCACATACAGGGGGAATTCCCGCGATACCCATCGCCCCGATCGCAAATGCACCCATAGTTAGCGGCATTTGTCTGCCGATTCCATCGAGCTCACTTATATTTTCTTTGTGTGTTTTGACATATATAGCACCCGCGACAAAAAACAGAGTGATTTTCATGAAGCCGTGACCACCCATATGGAATATGGCGCCTTTTATGCCGCTCGGGGTTAACATGGCAGCCCCCATTATAATTATGGCCAGATTATTGATAGTAGAAAAAGCAAGCCTTCTTTTGAGATTATCCTGGGCAAGGGCATACATGCCGGAGACAATAATTGTAAAAGAGACGAAGTAAGCCAGTACAAGCCATAGATTAAGCTCGTGCAGGAGTTCCGGGCCAAAGACGTAGAGGATAACTTTCAAACATCCAAAGACACCCGCCTTAACCACAGCCACAGCATGAAGCAGGGCACTCACAGGGGTCGGGGCTACCATAGCGGATGGCAACCACTCGTGCATTGGCATAAACGCGGCCTTGACACCAAAGCCTAATATAAGAATAACAAAGATGAACCGGAGCATGTTGGCTGAGCCATGACCTGAGAGAAAACCACCGGGCCTAAAATCGGTTGTCCCCGCAAGGCTATAGATCAGGATTATTCCAAAAAGAATTGCCATGCCGGCCGTTAGTGTGTAGACAAGATATTTCCTTCCGGCCATGACCGCTTCTTTTGTCTCCTTGTGATAAACCAGAGGCCAGGTAGCAACCGTGAGGATCTCATAAAAAATGAAAAGCGTCAGCAGATTGCCGGCGAATGCGATACCCATTGTCGCGGAAAGACAGAGCGCAAAACTAAAGAAATATCTCGTCTGGGCATGTTCATCCAGGCTCCTGACATAACCTATGGAATATACCGAGGTTATAATCCATAAGAAAGAAGCCAGAACACCAAAAAACATACCAAGTGAATCAATCCTGAATTGCAGAGCTATCCCCGGTGTCAATGATATAATGGTATACTCTATTACGTTTCCCTTCAGGATAAGGGGAACCATCGAGATGACAATGGAAAACTTGAGGATTGAAGCAAGGATCGTCCAGAACTCTCGCAGGTTTCTGTTTCTCTCACCTGTAGAGATTATCAGCACGGCCGCTACGAGAGTAACCAGAACAGCCAAAAGTGGTTTTATTGAAATAATTACATCCATACGGTCGTACCCTTGTCAAATCTTCAAAAACATGCCGGAATGGCAAACTGGATTACGGTAGAAATAATCCTGCCACTCAGCAACCCAAACAATATAACTCCAGCGGTAGCGCTGATTATTGGTATAAGCATACTTAAAGGCGCTTCTTCACGGCTAATAGCCAATGACATGCTCCCGCTGCCACGCTCATCTCTAGGTTCAATGTATGCGTATTCAATAACCCTGAAAAATAGTATCGCGTTTAAAAGACTGCTCAGTATAAGTACACCGACCATAACCCAATGACTCGCATCAATTGCACCCAGAATAAGGTACCATTTGCTGAAAAACCCGCAGGTCGGCGGAATCCCCACCACTGAAAGCCCGACTATAACAAGCGACGCCATGGTAAATGGCATCTTTCTGTGGAGATTCCTGAATTGAGAAATCTCTCTAATACCACACCGGTACACAATGGCACCGACGATCATGAAAAGAGCAGACATCATACAGGCATCATTCAGTATGTGAAGGATAGTCCCGGTAAGTCCGTTTTTGTTGGCAAGCCCGATCCCCAATACCAGGTAACCCACCTCGCTCAGCAGGATATAGACTAACATCCTCTTTAAATCGGTCTGGGCCAGGGCCATCATTGCCCCATAAAGTATGGCGACCGCGGCTATCCATGAAAGAATGGTCGTAACAGGGAACAGCTCAATTGAAAAATATGGCCTGAAGACGGTGAACATAATCCTGATCATTACATATGCGGAAACTTTCGTCATCAGCGGGGCAAGGAGCGTGCTCACAGATGATGGCGCCTTTTCATAGGCATCTGGGAGCCAGCCATGCAAAGGGAATAAGGCCATCTTTAAGGCCACCCCGACTACTAGGAAAGAAAAGGCCGCCAGGACGACCTTGCTGCCGTAGAGATCAGGCAACAACCTGGCAAGATCAGCCATATTCAGTGAACCGGTTGCCATATAGAGGTACCCAACTCCCAGCAGATAGAAAGAAGCGCCAACAGTCCCCATAATCAAATATCTAAAACTGGCAAGGGGAGCCCCCTTCCCCCCTACGGCTATTAAAGCATACCCCGCCAGCGACGCTATCTCGAGAAACACATAGAGATTGAACATATCCCCCGTAACGACGATGCCTAAAAACCCGGTGACCTGCAGAAGGAAGAGGGTATAGAAATAGACGGTCTTCTCGGGCAATTCCTGCTCTACACTTTTTTTGGAATAAACAGCCGCAGTCAAACTTATAAAGGAGACAACTACAAGAACGAAGGCGTTGAGATAATCAACAGCGTACTCTATCCCCCATGGCGGCAGCCAGCCCCCCATATGGTAGTGAATTATCCCTGTTTTCATTACCGTCAACAGGGTAATAACCGAACAGAAGCCTGAAAGGGTAAGGGCAAGGATTATAAACGGATAGCATAACTCTTTTTTTCCCCACCCGATAAGGGGGGTAAGAAAAGCGGATATTAGAGGGATAATCACTATCAGGACAGGCGCCTGTTCTATCATTGAATAGCCTTTAGAATCTCATCTTCTTCAAGAGTATGGTATTTTTTGTAGATCATTATGGCTATGGCAAGGGCAACCCCGAGCGTCGCAACCATAACAACAATAGCCGTGAGCATCAGCACATGAGGTAGTGGATTTATATAAGCGGCAACCTGTATAGCTTGCTCGGCATGTCCGTGAGCGTGTTCCAGGATCGGCAGGGTACCTCCTTCTTTACAGCCGATAGACACATAAAACAGAATAATTGCTGTCTGAAATATGTTCATGCCGATAATCTTTTTTATCATATTTCTCTTGCCAATCATGGCGTAGAAACCGATCATCATCAAAACGATATATATCCAGTAATTGTATTTGCTAACGATAAAATCAACCATTGCCATTTCGTCTCTTTCTCAATAGCAGAATGCAGGCCATCCCCGCCGTGAAGATTACTGTTGTTTCTCCTAACGTATCGTAAGACCTGTAGTCGGCCAGCACAGAGGTTACCATATTAGGTGTGGCTGTTTCGTCCATCGTTTTTGTGATATACCTCGGCGAAACGTGAAGGCTTGCAGGCGAGTCCGGGTCACCCCAATCGGGCATGTCCGTCGTTCCGTAGATAAGAATAACTCCGGTAATTATCACAACAATCAGGTTTAATATCTTCAATCTTTCGACCTCCTGGTGGTTCGGTATACCGCAGCAATTAAGAGAACCGTTCCTATGCCGGCGCTAACGGATGCCTCCGTAAACGCGACGTCGACGGCGCCCATCTCCGCCCACATCAAACACATGAAAAAACTGTAAGCTCCAAGGATCATAACCGCACTCAGAAGGTCCTTTATGGTGATCGCGGCTATAGCGCATATCAACACAAAAAGAAGGATAACAATATCAAATGCCGGAATCATTTTCCTTTTCCCCTTTCATCCAGGGTTGAACGCCCCCGCGCAGCGCTGCTCTGGAAATTGCATGCGTCGCAGTCGGCTGGGCCAGAGCCATGAAAACTGCTATAAACACTATCTTCAGGGCAGTCAGTGAAAACCCCTCATAAATGGCGAGACCAATAAGACACAGGAGAACAGCCAATGTGTCACCTTTACCGGTCGCGTGAAGCCTGGTAAAAAAATCGGGAAAACGGAGTATCCCAACAGTCGCCGTGATAAAAAAGAAGGTGCCGCCCAGCATAAATATTGCCGATAATATAATCGCTCCGCTCATCATAATTCTGTCTCGATTCCCAGGAACTTGGCCGCGGCCAGGACACCTATAAAGTTGAGCAAGGCATAGACCATACTTATATCCACAAACATCTCCACCCTGCCGTAGATAAACCCCATAATGAGCAATATAATCAGAGTCTTGGTGCCAATAGCCGAAAGGGCTGCTATCCTGTTAAAGACACCCGGGCCAAAGACAACGCGGTAAAGAACACAAAAGACAAGAACGCATAATCCTAAACCTATTGTGAGAAAAAAAGTACTCATCGTAACTCCTCATATCAAAAGCTATTTTTTCTCATCAGCAGGCGGTTCTCCCCCTGATGAGATATCAAAAAATATTGAAAACATAATGGCCATCACTGTAAACCCCACACCAATCTCAACACCTAAGATGCCCAACGATCTTGCCTTAGCGGGCGCCACATGCAACAATCCGGATAACTCGCCGTAATCAAGATAGTTCCCCAGAAGGAGCAGACAGATAAGCCCAATTCCTGAATAGATAAGAACACCAAGACTGCTAAATACTATCAAGCTCTTTTCCGATATATGCCTTCTCGTCTCCTGCGGTCCATACGTTATGAGCAACAATACCAGGCTTGCTCCCAGGATAACACCACCCTGAAAGCCTCCACCGGGGCTATAGTGACCATGAGCAATCACATAAAAGGCAAAAATCTGAATAAAAGGTATAAGAACCCTTGAAACCGTCCTGATAATTATGTTCTCACTGGAACGTATCATCCTACACCCACTTCCTCAGTGCCATGTATATCCTTGCAACATCCAGGGCATCCTGTATATAGATATGGTCCGCTTCCATAAATATATGGGCAACCCTGTCTTCCATCTCTCCCTCATGGAGATCATCGGCAACTTTTTTATCCAGGGCATGCACAAAGAACTCACCCTTATTGATATCCATAGTGATCGTTCCCGGTGTGAGCGTAATAGAATTTGCCAGCACGACCCAGGAGATATCACTCTCCAGCTTTGTGCTGAATCGAAGGATCTGAGGGTCTATCGGCATCTTCGGTGACAAGGCAAGTAAAGCGACATGCATATTGGATTGTATTATTTGATAGGTCAGCCACGGCATGTACGCGATAAATCGCCAGACGATTACCCAGGTTTCTCCTACACGAACATTGGCAAAAAGTAGATCATGCGTTAAGTAAGCAACTACAACGGAGCAGATTACACCGATGGTAAGATGAAACAAGTCAAACTTCCCCGACAACAAAACCCAGAACACAAGCAAGAGACCAAATGTTGCGACAAAATTCTGGAAGCCAAACTTTGCTTCCTGCGCGCCCTGAAAGAGAGCCTGTATTTTTTGTTTTTCAATCTGCCGCGCTTCGGACGTTACTCCAACCGTGGAATCCAATAACCCCTTCGCCTGTTTTTTGGCATCTTCCAGAATACCTGCAGAATCCAATAGCTCTTTCGCCCGGCTCTTGGCATCTTCCAGAATGCGAAACGAATCATCCGTAGCTTGTATCAAAAGTGTCACTTCCACAGATCGGATCCTTTTTATGGCACAATGAGAACAGGCACCACCGCTTCCGCAGCGACCCGGGAGGATGAATTCCCCCTGAACATTTCTTTATAAAATGGCTTCTTTGGAACAGCCCCGAGGGCGATAAGTGTTGCTTTGTAATCCTCAGAGGCGGTTATTATCTCTTCCACGGTTTTGCCAGCATAAATATGTGATTCGGCATCTATATTTTCCTTCAAACACAGCTTACGTGTATGCACAAGCCTTTGTTTCAGTTCCCGTATATCCTTTACAGTCAGCTTTTCATTTATGACATTAACAATATCAAGCTTCTTGATTACCGTGCTGAAACCCATCAAACAGGTCAGGGCTTTCTCGGATGCCGGAGACCAATCCGTGGGAAAGATAACATGCTCAAACAACTCTTTGCTCTGCTCTGACATATCATTCAGAACCAGAACCGGCACAGAAGATTTCTTAATCAAACCCTTGATGAGAGATGTGCGGGAGGGCTTCTGTGCCTTCCTGTCAAAATCGGCGACAAGAAGTGACGCATTTTCCTGTCCCGCTATACTCAAAATCCGCGGCAGGGATAGCGCTTCTTCAACCCGCATTCTATACTTAATCCCCATGCCCAACAGGTTCTGAAGCCCTTCGTCAAAAGGCGTTGTCTGTAGAAGCACTACCTCTTTAAGCTCAACGTTTCGTATCGCCAACAGATTTTCTATGAGGTTGCAAGGCAGCGTCTGGTCTTTAATGTTGGTTGCGTACAGTAATTTCATTTTCCTCAGTTGCCGCCCGTTTCAATTTGCGCTGGAATCAATAAGACGGGAATTTCTGATTGCTCGGCTAATTTCCGGGTGACACTCCCCAGCCACCGCTCCTTCCAAGGGCCTCTTCCCGTTGTCCCGGCAACGATCATGCTCGATCCGCGTTCATGCGCCGCCCTGTTGATCTGCTCTGCGACATCACCCACATAAAGATGTTCCGTTGCGTCTATCCCCTCTGCACGAAAAAGCTCACATACCTCTTCCAGTTTCTGTCTGCTTTCCTTCCTGGTTTTCTGTACCTCCATTGCGGAAACCCCTTTGAAACTCTTTTCATTAGCAACATGGATTACTTCTATCTTATGGATGATCTCCTTCAGGCCTATCATATATTTTACAGTCATTTCAGATGCATGTGACCAGTCTGTTGCAAAAAGCGGTCTCTCAAACGGTCTGTCATTTACCTTTCCGGAAGGCAGCATATATTTATATACAAGAACCGGCGTGGATGTTCTTCGAAGAAGTTCCAAGGTCTCAGAACCCGCGTACAGTTCCTCAATTTTGCCACGCTTATGTTGGCCGGTTACGATGAGATCCACACCCTCTTCCTGCGCGGCGGAGATAACTTTGGGAATCAGATCGCCCACAACCATATAGGCTCCAACCTC
>Ga0307992_1001351_pt1 | contig 14575 bp, 17 predicted proteins | sample EllFjometagen133_FD_203162 | JGI IMG/M metagenome (GOLD analysis project Ga0307992, IMG submission 203162) | Marine microbial communities from Ellis Fjord, Antarctic Ocean - #133 | ecosystem: Environmental > Aquatic > Marine > Unclassified | place: Southern Ocean | collected 2014-10-08
TTGAGGAACCTGTTCAGCCAGAGATAAACATTGGATTGGTTGGCCATGTTGACCATGGAAAAACAACTTTAGTTAAAGCATTATCAGGCAAGTGGACTGACACTCATTCTGAAGAACTTAAAAGAGGCATTACAATAAGATTAGGTTATGCAGATACAGTTTTTAGAAAATGTTCTAAATGCAAGGAGCCAGAATGTTTTTGTGTTAATGAAAAATGTCCAAGATGCAAAACAAAAACAAAGCCATTAAGAAAGGTGTCTTTTGTTGATGCTCCAGGACATGAAAGTCTTATGGCAACAATGCTTTCCGGAACTACTATAATAGATTATGCCTTGCTTCTTATAGCTGCAAATGAAAAATGTCCTCAGCCACAAACAAAGGAACATTTAATGGCTTTGGAAATATTGGGAATAAAAAAAATAATAATTTTACAAAATAAAATAGATGTTATTTCAGACGATCAGGTAATGGAAAACTATAATCAAATAAAAGAATTTATTAAAGAAACACCATATAAGGATTCTCCGATCATACCAATATCTGCACAACACGGTACAAACATAGATGTTTTGATTCAAACTATTGAAGAATATTTTCCAACACTTGAAAAAAATACATCAAAAGAACCAATCATGTTTGTTGCAAGATCTTTTGATATTAACCCACCAGGCTCAGATCCTATGAAGATAAAAGGTGGAATTTTGGGTGGTGCATTAAAGCAGGGAAAGCTTATGATTAATGATGAAATAGAAATAAAACCTGGGAGAAGTGTTGAAAAAAGCGGAAAAATATTATGGGAACCACTCACTACAAAAATCGTTGGTTTAGTGACTGGGGGATGTAATGTAAAAGAAATTTTTCCTGGAGGGTCAGTTGCAATTATGACTTTATTGGATCCAACTATTGTAAAATCAGACAGCTTAAGTGGATCAATTGTTGGGAAAAAAGGAAAATTGCCAAAAGTATGGTATGACTTTAAATTAGAGACATATATTCTTGAAAGGGTTGTAGGGCTTAAAGATAATATTGCTGTAGAACAGATAAAACTAAATGAAATTCTTATGTTGAACGTAAATTCTGCAGCAACAGTTGGTTTTGTCAAGGAAATAAAGAAAGATTTTATCAATTGCAGCCTGAAAATTCCAGTATGTGCAGAACCTGAATCAAGAGTATCTATCTCAAGAAGAATAGGCACAAGATGGCGCCTAATAGGTTATGGAATTATAAAAGAATAAAATAAAAATTTAATCAGAGAATCCTATAAAGACAAATAGAAAACCTATTAATGCAATAAATGGTCCTATAAATCCCTTTATTAAATCTTTTAGTTCTGCCCACCAATAAATACAGCCATATACTCCTGCTATTATCAGTACTAAACCCAATAGCACTTTAAAATATTTTTTTAGTAAATCTTTTGTTTTCTCTTTCATTTTTCCACCCCGAAAATTAGTAAACATGTAATGATATTACAAGTATTTAAAATTTTTGTTTTTCGATGGATTTAAATATTAATTATATAATCTTATTAAAAAATGACAAAAACAAAAAGTTCTAAGCCGAGCCTTATAAGGAATATTTCTTTATTGTTTATAATATTTTTTGCAATACTTTACTTTATATTTCAACCATATGATTTTCCATCTGTACTAATACCTTTTATAATAAGTCTTTCATTGGCTTATTTATTTGGTATGTGGTGGGCTAGTCAGCAACTTTAAATCTGTGAAAAAGAAGTAGTGTCTTATAAAGTTATTATTTATTAATTTAACCATTAACAAACAATAAATGTTTCTCTTTTCCCTCTAACTCCTGCATAATTCTTTTTATAATTGCCTTATTAGGATCTGGCATTAAATGGACTCTTTTTTTCATATCTTCAAAACTTTTGAAGGGTTTAATTTTTCTTTCATCAAGAATCTCCCACATTCGCTTCTTGCCCATTCCTGGCAATAATTCTATGGAATGCATCCTTGTGCTTAATGGCTGTGCGTTGTTGAAAAAATCAACAAACTTCTGCTCATTTTTTTCAACAATCTCTTTTACTACAAAGTTTAACTCTGATTTTGCAGTTACTGTTAATCTAGAAAAAGGAAGTTTTCCATTGATATGGTGCACTTTATCTCTTTTTTCCTGTCCTATGTAAACCTCTTCATATGGCTGCAAAAACACATCTTTTTTTGGGACAAGTTCTAATAGAACAAACTGTTTTTTGCCTATAGCTTGGACTATTGCGGTTTTTTGGTGAATTGGCCTTGTGTCAAACGGATAGCCATTTGGCAAAAAGTCAAGCACTGTCACATATTCTTCCTTTTCATGCCTTTCCATTTTAACTATAAATTATTTTTTTATTTATAAACTTTTGTTTTTTAAATTATTTATCATTTCAATTAAGAAAAATAAAAAAGATTACTTGCTTTTTTCAGCAAAATCTTTAACAACATCAATAATTTTCTTTATGTTGTCATTGTTAACTGTTATTGTATACCCTTGTAGAATTATCTTTAGTTCATCAACTGTTTTTGGCAGTATGTCAACTATTTTTGTTATATGAATTTCTCTAAGTCTTGGAATATTAAGTTTTACTAGTTTTTTGCTTAGTTCATCTTCTTTTGCTTTGCTTAGACTTACAAAATGGTTAAGGTATTCTTCAACTTTGCCAACCCTGAAATTTAGCTCTTTATCACGCTTTTTTATCTTGTCAATTTCCTGCTTAAGCTCAGTTAATGTAATTGGTTTTTCAGATATTATTTCAGGTTTTACCATTTTTATGCCTTAATCTTTTTTAGATGAACTGGATGGACTATAAGAATTTTTTCTTTTTTACCGTCTTTAATCAGTACATTGTAACATCTTCCAACTTTTTTCTTTATTGTTCCCACTTTGCCATGAAATCTTGGAAAATACATTCCCTTTTGCACAGCTGGTTCTGCGTTCATGACTGCTTTATCTCCCTCTTCAAATGTTTGGAAGAACTTTTTGACGCTTATTTTTCCCTTTCTTCTTCTTGGCTTTGAGAGTTTCTGCCTTGTTTTTCTTCTGAAGCCGCCTATTCTTTGTACCATTTTAAAACATAAAAAGAAAATTCCACTATTATAAAAAGCTTTTGATTTAAGATTTTTCGGTTAAACACAGAAGAGCATAGAAAGATTTAAATAATCTGAAGTTAAAAATCATATAAAATGTTTTTAAACAAAAAAAGAGGTTTGTTAGTTTTGTTTTCTCTCTTCTTAGCTTTATTAACTCCTTTAGTTAGTGCACAGTATGAGGGAGTTTACAGCATGTTTAGTTTCCTTTTTGGAACTGGAGAGGGAGCATTTGTGTTTTTAAAAGCTGGTGTGTGGATTATACTGTTTGCAATAATCTTCTGGTCAGCAAAGAAAATGTTTTCTGGTAGCAAGGGAATTGCCACACTATTTTCCATTGTTGTTTCATTGATTTCCATAAGGTTCATACCTGATGAATATATTTATTATATTGCCTCTGCCTATGGTGTTTTTGGAATTATATTGCTCATATTAGCAATAATTGGCGGCACATTATTGATACTTAATAGTTATTTTCCTATCAAAGAGCATAAGGCTTTTGGAGTTGTGTGGGCATTGTTTTATTTCTTTATTGCATGGGTTTTTCACCAGCTTACTAATATATCTACTGGAATATCCCAAATAGATGAATTACTTCCCATTGCAAGCCCATGGGGTAAATATATATCTATTGTCCTGGGCTTAGCTTGCTTATACAAAGCTTTCTCTGGCAGAAGTAAGTATGCGAAAAAAATACCTACTAAATATAAACCTAGTGAAAATAAAGGTAAAATTCCAAAAGGAAATAAGGATGATAGGGATTCCAAGAGAATAATCAATGATGTAAACAATTGGAATGATATAACAAACAAGCTAAAATCTAGTGTATATGTTATGAATCAGCAACTGAATGACTTTCGTAAACATATACAAAATAATTTTCCAAACAATAGAGAAATACATAATAAGTTATATAATTACGAGAAGAATCTGAAATATATAGAACAACGCTTAACAAATATTATTCAAAAAATAATAAAATTTGAAAATAATCCAAGAGTAGATAAATCCCTTGAAAAATATATTAAAATAGAATTAAATAATATATATAATACTATGATAAACCTAGAAAAACAAATAAAAGAGGAAACTCAAGAAACTGGAAAACAAGAAGGAAGGCAAAAAAATATAAGAGATTTAAAACACCAGTATGACAGTACTATGAGTAATTTTCAGAAAAAAATTTTGCCTATTCAAAAAAAGAATCGTATGATCAAAAATCCAGAAAAGTATGAAAGAATTATAAATGCGGCAGAGAGATTATTATTCTATCTATTAAATCAGGTAGACCAACTTGGGTATGGTAGAATGAGATTTCTTAAATCAGTAAAGAATGGGGGGATAGGTAACCGTAATTGGGATCCCCCAGAAGAGTACATTAATCGAGCTAGACAAAAATTAGAGAGAGGAAGATAACTAAATAGGAAAGCTCTAGAAAAAGAAAAGATAATGATTTTTGAGGTGATAAAACATGAAAATAATGATTGTAATAATAGGAATATTAACAATATTTGCAGGAATTCTTCCGTTTCTTGATAGTTTTGGAATATTGCCAGCAGGTGTGCCCTCAAGCGGGCCGTTTTACTCTGGAGTAATAATCCTGATTGGGATTATAGGTGTATTATACGGAATAAAGAGTAAAATGTGGTCCAAGGCATCACACAGATTTATTGCTTCCTGCTTGGGAATCCTGATAATATTTGGCGGAATAATTCCTTTCCTGAGTAGCATGAAACTAATTCCAAGTTTAATACCAAGCTCTGGCCCATTATATTCTGGATTGATTATCCTAATAGGAATTTTAGCAGTATTTTATGGTGCAAAAAAATATTTGTAGAATTATTCTATTTTAACTTTCTGGCTGATGCTTTGGCCGGGCATTCCTGTTTCAAAGAGAACTCTTAAGGCTCCTTTGCATCCATGAGCACTTCTTACAGCACCTTTAATTTCCTTTTTTGCAGGGCTTGACCATATAACCTTTTTGCCTATTAAAGCATTGGCTTTTTCCTTTGAATCAACCCCATCAACTAGTATTATCATTTGGTTATCATACTGGGTGTGTCTTCCTCCCCTAAAATTACTTATTATGCCTTCCATGATATTTCAGAAATGAGGAAACCAAGATTATTTAAAAACCTTTTGGAATCTAAAGCACAAAGTAAAGAATAACAGGAAGCAGCAGGCAACCCATTGCATGGGTTCTTGAAACATTTACTGTTGGAGGAATTATGCCAACTGTAGTGCTTATTGCCAGTATTAGTAATCCTAATGGGCCTGTTAAAATTAAAACAAGAGAAGATATTAAAAATATAACAGAAAAAACCATTTTTCTATAGCTCACAATACTGACAATTTTTGAAAAAGCCTTGGATAAGATTAATGCAAGAAAAACAGAGATTGAACCAGCAATTAAAACAGCACAAAGAAATATTATAATATTATTTATGGTTATTGCATCAACTAATTCCTGGATAACTATTATTGAGCCATTTCTTGCCTTATTCAAAACATAAAGTGTGACCATAGAAAGTATGAAATTAAATGTATTTATTGAACCCATTAAAATCATAAAGCCATCTTCCTTAAGATTTTTTGTTATCTGCATTGAGATAACAGCTGCTGTTGATGCTCCCAATCCAGGCATAACCGCTGTTATAAATCCTGAAAATCCTCCTGAAAACAAAGCTTTGAAAGTCCTTGAGTTTGGAACCCTTACATACTGTTTTTTCATCTGCTTTGGAATCTTCTCATTATGCTGAAGGCTTATAATTAAGGTGGATATTCCAAAAAGTCCTGAAAACAAAGGGAATAAAGGATTTTCAAAGTTAGGCATATTCAAAACAATTAAGCCCAAAACACCTGCTGTCAGAAAAACAAAAAATGCCCATATTCTTTTCCTGTCCCTCATTATCATAAAAACAACAACTGCAATGAGAATAAAACCAATATAATTTTCTATTAAAGGGTAGCCAAATTTTACAAGAGGAATAAGCAAAGGGAAGAATAAAATACTTAATAACAAGGCTCCAAAAGAGCCAATAACAGTCAGTTTTACAGCTGTTAATCCTAAACCTTTGAGCAAATACCTATGCCCTGGAAGAACACCAAGGGCCATATCTGAATCAGGAGCTCCTAAAAATATAGAAGGAATTGAATCAAGAAAACTATGGGTTACTGACATTGCTATTATAAAACAGCACAAAGAAATAATATTAGTGTATTGCAACAATATTGGAGAAAAACTAAGCAATAAAACAGAAACTAAGTTGATATGTATTCCCGGGATTAAGCCTGTAAATATTCCAGCTGTTATGCCAAGAGCTACTGCAATTAGGATTTCAATGAACATATACAAAAAAAGATTATTCTTGTTTATTAATTTCAGTAGTTGAAAACCGAAAATCTTACGCTTTGTTTAGAATTCTTATATTAAAATAAGATTTTAGTCAAGAGATAAAAATCATAAATATCTTTCTCAACATAGTATTTTTGATCATCTCTTGTATAACTTATTAGAATTTGCTCATATAATGCGTTCAAGGGTTTTTTTGATTTAAATGATACTCCTGTTTCAATTATCTTTTCTCTAAGATTTTCAAAATCAGGGCTGATTTTTGTTATTAATTTATTGGATTTGTTTGAAACTTTTGCAAGTTTATGTCTTAATACTTCTTCTGGTTTAAGTACCCTGAGACTTAAATTATCAGCATCTTTAATCCCTGCTTTTGTTTTTATTGATTTATTAGTAATACCTAAATCAGGGAGAGAAAAATCAAGACCATTATTTTCAATGTCATAAAAGATTTTGTCTTTTATCTTTTCATATAATTCTTTCTGGTATCTATTGAAATGCAGCCAAAAAAAACTTTTTTGATTAAGAGGACTATGCTGAATTAATCTTACAGTATTTGCATTATGACTATCCTCAACATGAGAACCAAGACCAAACTTATTTTTAGCAAATTTAGCTATATCATCTCCATATTGCTTCTTGAATTTTTTGTATGTCAGATTAGGTGTTGAGATATCTGCATCAAAAGTTGGCCTATGATATTTACTGAACTGGGAATGAGAGTATGCCTGAACAGCTAACCCACCAACAAGTAGATAAGAAAGGTCTGATTCTGAGGCTTCCTTTGATAAAAGGTATAAACCTATTTTAGTTAACTTATTATTGAGACTCATATTACATAAATATAAGGTATACTATTTAAAGCTTTCGTTTATTACCACTTACAAGGAGTATTTTTTATAAACAAAAATTAATCATAAATTTATTTCTTTTATAATATCTTATAAATCAAATCAGATATTTCCAAAATGTTTTTATACAAGTATATTTATTTTAGATTTGTGATAGTTGTATGAAAAAGCCAAGACTGACTTATGGCCAATTAATAAAGCAGCATCTTAAAATCCTGAAGAACCTTCAGTATAAGTCTGGGTTATTTGCAGCATCAAAGAAAGATGTTGATACAGGATATGAAAAGTCGTGGCTCAGGGATAATTTCTATGAATGCCTTGCTTTTGAAGTTATTGGTGATTGGGACACTGTTGAAAAAACATATAGTTCACTTTTAAAGGTTTTTTTAAAGCATGAGCATAAGATTGATTGTGCAATAAGACAAAAGCCGGGATACAAGCATGAATACATTCATGCAAGGTATCACCCAAAAACATTTGATGAGTTCTGGGAGCAGTGGGGCAATAAGCAGAATGACAGCATAGGAGCAATACTTTTTAACATAGGCAGACTTGAGCATCATCATAAGAGAAATATACTAAAAAACAAGGCAAATGTAAGGATTGTGAACAAGCTTGTGAAATATCTTGAAAGTATTCAGTACTGGTGCGATAAAGACAATGGCATGTGGGAAGAAGATGAAGAAGTTCATGCATCATCTATTGGAGCTTGTGTTGCAGGCCTAAGGGAAATAAACAATCTTCCTCAGATAAATGTTCCTTCTGAGATGATTGATAAGGGTATACAATCTCTAAAGGATATTCTTCCAAGGGAATCTAAAAATAAATTTGTTGACCTAGCTCTATTGTCCTTAATTTTTCCATATAACATTGTAACCGCAAGGCAGAGAGATGAAATATTAAAGAATGTTGAGTATCTTCTTCTCAGAAAAAGAGGAGTTATAAGATATAAGAATGACCATTACTACAATAGAAATCCAGATGGGTATAGCGAGGAAGCTGAATGGACTTTTGGCCTTAGCTGGCTTGCAATAATATACAAACAGATGGGAAAAATGGAAAAAGCCAAGAAATTTGTGAAAATGATGCTCAATACAGCAACAGATGCAGGCATTCCAGAGCTTTACTTCTCTAATTCCAAGATACATAATCAGAATAATCCATTGGGTTGGTCAGAATCCTTGTTCATTGTTGCATTACATGATATGAATGAGAAATTCATAAAAACCTGAAATTCTTGCGGAAATTTTTTAGTTTATTTTATTAATCATTTCTTTTTATTTTAATTCATGGAAGAAAAAAGTTTGCTTAGGCTGGCATTAATATGTTCATTAGTTGGAATTCTTGCTTTATTCTTTATTTCTGAAAACATAGAGATTAAGGAAAAGAACATTAATGAAATAAACAAAGATAATATTGGAGAAGATGTAAGGATTAAAGGAATTGTAAGCAAATCAGCTGACAAAGGCAAGATTATTTTGTTAGATATAATCCAGCCAGAAACAATTACAATAGTTTTGTTCAAGGACAGTGATTTTAATATAAGCACTGGAACAAAAGTAGAAATAACTGGCGAGATAGATGAATTTAATGGAAAGATGGAAATTATAGGAAATAAGGTTAAAATTTTAAATTAATATTTTTTATTTCTTTAAATATTATGTATTTTTTTTCAACTTTTTTAATACTCTATCAAGGGCAACGAAAAGGTTTTTGTCTTTTGCATTATCTGATGTCTCTTTTCCACCAACAATAAGTTTTGCATTAATTTCAAGTTCATTGCCCTGCTCATTAAGTTCAAGAACAAGCTTTTCAAAATCCTTTGAACTATCAGAGAATTTTCTGGCATAAGAGCCGACTATCTTCTTAAGAATTATCATCGAGCCACCGTCCAACTCTGAAAATCCGGTAAGTTCTATATTGCCACCCAGTTTAATGGTTTCTGCCATGGCTACATCACCCCATAAACACATATTAATTTAGGTGTATAAATAACTTTCGAAATAAAGTAATTAGGTATATTTAACTTACTAAAGAAACTTCAATCCTCTCCTTGCCAGCCCCTATATTTTTTCTTTTAAGTTTTATCTGCCCTATCTCTTTTGTATTCTTAACATGAGTTCCGCCGCATGGCATAAGCCACTTTCCGCATTCCCACAATCGCCTTGATGGGTCTTTCTCATCGTTGAATGTTTTAATGTCAATACCCTGATTAATTATTTCCATTGTTTTTTCCTGTATCTCTGGCAATAATGAAGAAATAGATTCATTATAATCAAAATCTAATCTTGCTTTGTCTATACTTACATTTGAGCCAATTACCTTCTGCTCTCCAGCTTTCTCAATAAAGAAATAATAGACGATGTGTGCTGCTGAATGCAATTTCATTAATTTAAACCTATGCCCCCAGTCAATCTCAACCTTTACATTATCTCCAACCTTAAAATCAGGCTCTTTTTCAAGAATATAATAAATCTCATCCCCATTTTGCTTTATTGCTTCCAAAACATTTATTGTATTTATTGTTCCCTTGTCAGATGCCTGCCCTCCAGAGAAAGCAAAAAATACTGTCTGGTCAAGCCAAACCTTATTTCCTTCTATTGCTATAACCTTTGCATAACATTCCTTCATGTAGGGATATTCCCAAAAAAGTTTTTTTACCATTTTAATCTTTTTAATGAAATTAACAAAACTATTTAAATATTATTGTTTTCATTTAAAACATGGCCAAGATATTTATTAAAACATTTGGATGCTCTGCAAACTATAACAACTCTGAGATAATGGCCGGGCTTTTGGTTAAGGCAGGCCATCAAATTGTAAAACAGCCTGAAAAGTCAGATGTAATAATAATAAACACATGCACTGTCAAGCTGCCAACTGAAAATAGAGTTAAGAAAAGTATAAGAAATTTCCTTAAACTAAAAAAGAAAATAATTGTTGCAGGCTGCATGCCGGAAGTCCAAAAAGATTTGATAAGAGATATTGCTCCAAATGCTTCTTTGGTTGGCCCACACTATGTCAAAAATATTGCAGAAGTTGCTGAAAAAATACTTGCAGATAAAACAGTTGAAAAAATTGGAAAGAGGAATGAGGTTAAATTAAATTGTCCAGAGCTAAGAGAAAATCAAATTATTCAGATAGTCCAGATATCAGAAGGATGTAATGGAATATGTACTTACTGCATTGTAAAGCTTGCCAAGGGAAAATTGTTCTCTTACCCTAAAGACAAGATTGTAAAGCAGATTGAGTCAGGAATAAAAGATGGCTGCAAAGAAGTATGGTTAACAAGCCAGGACACTGCGGCCTATGGCCAGGACATAAACACAAATCTTGCAGAGCTTCTAAAAAAGATTATCTTAATTAAAGATGATTTCAAAGTCAGGATTGGAATGATGGATCCAAACAACTTAATTCCAATTTTGGATGATTTGATAGTTTTAATGAAATCAGAAAAAATATTCAAGTTTCTTCATATCCCTGTACAGTCTGGAAATGATGAGATTTTAAAGAAAATGAAAAGGCCTTACATAATAAATAAATTTAAAAAAATAATAAGAAAGTTAAGAAAAGAAATACCAGAAATCACAATAAGCACAGACATAATATGCGGCTTTCCCTCTGAAACAGAAGAGCAGTTTAATGATTCTGTAAAACTAATAAGAGAGATTAAGCCGGATGTTTTAAATATTTCAAGGTTCTGGCCAAGGCCAGGAACAAAAGCTGCTTTAATGGAAAATCAAGTGCATGGCAGGATAACAAAAAAGAGAAGCCAGCTTATTACAAGAGAATTCAATAAAATCTGCACTGAGAAAAACAAAAAATGGCTAGGTTGGAAAGGTGAGATTTTAATGGATGAGATAGGCCAAGAAGGCTCATTCATCGGCAGAAACTACTGCTATAAGCCTGTTGTTATAAAATCAAATAAAGATTTATTAGGAAAAAAAGTCAATGTAAAAATAATTAAAACAACAAATCATACATTAAGGGGAAAAATAATTTAAATTTGTATAAACCTTTCTTCTAATTTTTGAAGTTTGTTATTAGCTTTTTCAATTTTCTGTTGATTTAAATTAGTATCTTCAACAATTTTATCTGAATATTCAATTTTTGCTTCTTGGATTTTGTTTATTTTTCTTCTGTTTCTTTCGTTATCCCTCATCACATTTGATTCATAAGTCTCTTTTGTTGATACTCTTTTGCGCAATTCTGATTTTGGTGCAACAGCTGCAATTAGCCCTTCACCAACAAGATCTCTTAATCCATCTACCATATATTTTCCGCCATTGCATACAGATTTGCCTGTAAACTTTAATCCTTTGTAAGCACATTTGCCAGTAAGGTTTAATCCTTTTTTAACAGGGTTGTATGTTTCAGCAATATTGCTAGCTGTAAGGAAAGCTATAGCAGCCCCGCCAGCAACAAGTATACCATCTAAATACTGTGAATTTAAAGGTGAAGATATAATGTTATTAAGAATACTTGGATTTTCAAGAGATTTCTGCAACAAATTAGATTGAAGCTTGTTTGTATATTCAAGTGCCTTGTTATAATTAGTGCCAATTAATGCCATGGTTCCTAGTGGAACTGCTGCCTTTAATACACCACTATAAGCATTACTTAACCAATTATAAATTTTGTTGCTGCTTTCTTTTGAAATAAAATTATTATCTATAGGTTTATTCTCTTGATAATCTTCCACAATGTTAGATATATCTTTTTCTTCTTTAAGCATTTTGTTATTTTTTTCCATGATTAAAACACCTCATTTGTTATTACTACAAGGTAACACTTCTTATATTTAAATCTTTCTATTTTAAGCTGGGAGTTTATTTATGTTTAAATAATTAATTATCATACTTTATCATATGAAACAAAAGCTTTAAATATCACATAGATTTTTTAAAAGGCATGAAAGAGAGAGTAACATTAACACTTGACTCAAATATTCTAAAAAGAGTTGATTCCGGAGTAAACGGATTTAAGATTAAAAACAGGTCTCATGCAGTAGAGCTTCTTATAATGAAAGCGCTTGGTGCAAATGTTCCACAAAAAGCTGTTATACTTGCAGGAGGAAAAGGAACAAGGCTAAGACCAATAACATACGAAATCCCAAAAGCATTAATACCAGTGCATGGAAAAACACTCACAGAGCACCTCTTTGACTTATTCAAGAAATATGACATAAAGGAAATTATAATGGCTGTTGGACATATGAAGGAAAAGGTTAAGGAACATTTTACCGATGGCTCAAAATTTGGAATAAAACTTAGTTATATAGAAGAAACTGAGCCTTTAGGAACAGCAGGTCCATTAAAGCTAGGAAAAAATATGCTTACTGAATCATTCATTGTTTCAAACGGAGATGAATTAAAAGACATTAATATAGAAGAAATGTATAATCTTCATAAGGAAAGCAATGCACTTGTAACAATTGCTCTGACAACTGTTGAGGATCCAAGCAAGTATGGTGTTGCAAGGCTTTCTGGCTCAAAAATCCTTGAGTTTGTAGAAAAGCCAAAAAAAGAGGAAGCACCATCTAAACTCATAAATTCTGGTTTTTATATAATGGAGCCAGAGGTTATTGATTTAATACCAAAGGGTTTTACAATGCTTGAAAAAGATGTTTTTCCAAAACTAGCAAAAATGGGAAGGCTTTTTGGATATCCATTCAGCGGCCAGTGGTTTGACACAGGGAATATTGAAAGATATGAAAAAGCTCTAAAAGAATGGAAAGATATAAAATAAAGTGATTCTAAATATAGGGGGTGATAAGTATGAGCATATTTAAGGCATATGATATAAGAGGAATTTATCCAGAACAATTAAATGAGGATATAGCTTACAGGATTGGAAGGGCTTTTGTTGAATTCTTAAAGTGCAAAAATGTTGTTATTGGAAGGGATATGAGGCTGAGCTCTGATTCATTGTTTAAAGCAATAGCAGATGGAATAACAGATCAGGGAGCTAATGTTATTGATATTGGGCTCTCAACAACACCCATGCTTTATTTTGCTGTTGCAAACAATAGCTTTGATTCTGGTCTAATGATAACTGCATCGCATAATCCTAAAGAGTATAATGGTATTAAGTTTACAAGAGAAAAAGCAATACCTATCAGTGAGGATACAGGAATAAAAGAAATAGAAAAACTAGTTGAAAAAAATGATTTCAAACATGCTGAAAAAGGAAAAATAATAAAAAAAGATATTATGAATGATTATGTTGATTTTGTTTTAAGCTTTGTTAATTTAAAAAATATAAAGCCATTAAAGGTTGTTATGGACGCCTCAAATGGCATGGCTGGAATGATAGTTCCAAAAGTATTTGAAAAAATAGGAATAGACATTATTCCAATGTATTTTGAGCTTGATGGCTCTTTTCCAAACCACCAATCAAATCCCTTGATTTTGGAGAACAGAAAAGATATTATGAAAAAAGTTGTTGAAGAAAAGGCTGATTTAGGCATAGCATGGGATGGTGATGCTGATAGATGTTTTTTTATTGACGAGAATGGAAAATTTCTACCAGGTGATTTCATAACAGGGCTTTTGGCAGAAAACATGCTAAAAAAATATCCTAATTCAATGATTCTTTATGATTTAAGGGCAAGCTGGTTTGTAAAGGATGTGATAGAAGAAAATAATGGAAAGTCAAGGATGTGCAGGGTTGGCCATTCTTTTTTCAAGCAGTACATGAGGGATGAGAATGCTGTTTTTGCAGGCGAGGTAACAGGCCATTATTACTACAATCATAATGATTTTTACACAGACAATGGAATGATACCTGTACTGCAGATGATTGAATTAATATCCATAAAAAATAAGCCTTTCTCAGAAATACTAAAGCCAACTGAAAAATACTTCATCAGTGGAGAGATAAACTCAGAAGTAAAAGATAAAGAAGCTGTGATAAAAAAGCTTGAGCAGGAATTCAATGATGGAAAAATCTATCACATGGATGGAATATCAGTTGAATATGATGACTGGCATTTTAATGTTCGGTCATCAAACACAGAGCCATTGATAAGGCTTAATTTAGAGGCCAAGACAAAGGAAAAAATGGAAGAGATGAGGGATAAAGTATTAAAGATTATAAGGTCTTAGTTCTAAGATTATTAAGATATTTAAAATTATGAGGGGTTATCTTACAAAACCACTAGCTAGTAGTATCAAACAGAAAGATTTATAAAGTTTAAATATTTTTATGTAATTATGGGAAAAATAAAACATAGAAAAGAAGATTTAGAATCAAGATTAGCAAGTATTAACACCGAAGATATTAGG
>Ga0307992_1001352_pt1 | contig 14575 bp, 10 predicted proteins | sample EllFjometagen133_FD_203162 | JGI IMG/M metagenome (GOLD analysis project Ga0307992, IMG submission 203162) | Marine microbial communities from Ellis Fjord, Antarctic Ocean - #133 | ecosystem: Environmental > Aquatic > Marine > Unclassified | place: Southern Ocean | collected 2014-10-08
AGGGGTGCGTAATTGTATCAAAATAGGTCAGGTAACACAAATAAATCACATCAACTGCTGGTTAAACATCAGCGGTTTTTATTTTAAATAGTTGTTAAATATAAGGTATAATAATATATGAATAATACGAGCCTATTTGAGGAGGAAATTTATGTCAAGCTTTAAAGATTTGAGAATTGTAGATAATTTTTATCAGACAAGTAGTTATTTTCCTATGCCAACTATTTTGGTTTCATCAATTGCAGATGATGGGAAAACCAGTCTTGGAGCATATAGTTTATGCTTCCCATATTATGTAGCTGGTAAATCATATTACGCAATGGTTTTAGAATGCCGTAATAATTCTAATACAGCACAAAATATTTTAAAAAGAGGGAAGGTTGCTCTCAATTTTCTTCCTGATAATAAAAAGTACTTTAAGGAAACGGTTCGTTTGGGATATCCTGGGGACACATCAGCTGAAAAAATGGCTAAAACATCATTACATCTAGAACAGGGACTTGCATCAAGCGATGATAAAAATATAAGACCTTTAGTTGTCTCTGAAGCATTTCAAGTTTTTGAATGCACATGGGTTAGTGAACTTGAAAAAGGATTTGAATGTCAAAGTGGACAACTTGATGGATATAATCCGCCATATAAAGATTTTAATGGGATTACGAGTAATATGGGTGCTCATTTTATTCTCAAAATAGATAAAATCATTATGAAGGAAACATATCATCAAGCAATTATAGATGGAGTAAAGTCCAAAAGTTTTCCAAATATACCTGTTGATTATGGCTATAGAGATAATACTCACTTTTGGTATACTTCTTCGAAGAAATATAAGAGTGAACCTATACCTTCAGCAAAAGAAATGGATATTTCAACTGTAAGATTTGCAGCTGATAGAACTGATCCTAATATAAGATTTACAGATGAAGCATGTCAAAGATTAGTCAAAGTACCTAGAATTTTTCTTAAGGTAGCCCTTGAAAGTTGTGCTAAGTGGGCAAGAGAAAATGACATTACTGTTATTGACAGTAAAGAAATGGATATTATTAATGATAAAAGAAGTAAAGAAAAAAAATAGCTACTTGATAAATAGCATAAGGAAGAGTGTGGCTGGATGAATTGCAAAAATACAGTGAATGTGTTGGTTTATGTCTTAGGGATTATTGCAACAGGATTAGGTATTAATGTACTTTTAATAAGTACACTTGGTGCAGGTGCATGGGACGCAGTAACGAATAATTTTAGTGAATTTGCTCATATAACTTTGGGTACTGCAGGAGCAATAGTTAATATTTTGATTTTATCTTTCATTATCTTTTATAATAAAAAAGCCAAATATTTATTTGTTTTGGTTCCTATTATTGGGATTGCATTGGCAACAGATTTTTGGGATATTATTGTATTTGGCGATTATACGTTAACACAATATTGGATGAAAATGATATTCTTTGTAGCCGGCACTGGAATTCTAACCTTTGGTTTAGCATCAATGATTATTTCAACTTTTCCTGCAATGGTTTATGATGAACTCACGATTTCATTTATGAGACTACTGAAAATCAAAAGCTTTTTCACAACAAGAATCGGTATTGAACTTGTTGGTGTATCGATTGCTATTCTATTTGGATTTTTAGCAGGTATTCGATTTGGTGCTGTTAATTTTGGAACTTTAATTTTATCTGTTATTATTGGACCACTTATTTCACTTCACATGAAGTGGATGGGTGTTGTCTTGCATCGAAATATCTTGAAATAATCTGATTGACTTGACTTTATGTATGAATAAATGATAAAAGATTTTATAATGCGGCTCATAAGAGTCGCTTTTTTATATACACTTTAAAATTTTGCAAGATATCAATTATTGAATATGATATATATAATTTACTTTATTTTTTATAAAATATAAAACAATAAATATAGAGTCTGCGACTTTTTCGCGATTATATATTACAATTCTCTTAAGTTGCTTTTTTACTGTTATTTATCATGGTAAAATATATTTAGATGGAAAAGAGAAAGATTTGAGGCAAAACTATGTGGTTTCTTAATGATGGAGTTGAAATTTTAGGTAAGTTAATTAACAATATTGTTCTTTTATTTGCATTAGTTTTTATCTATGCATCGATAAATAATAGACAAGGACAAAGAAAAATAATACAGAAAATTCTCCTTGGAATCACTATTGGAGGATTTGCTGTTTTCTTAATGTTAACACCTTGGGAGATTAATGAAGGATTGATATTTGATGCAAGATCAACTTTATTAGTCGTTTCTGGTTTCTTTTTTGGTCCATTAGCAACATTCATTGCAGTTATTCCTGCGCTTATATATAGAATTTCTTTAGGCGGCGACGGCGTATATGCTGGTGTTGCAACCATTATCTTGTCAGCAAATATTGGTTTGTTATGGCATCGTATCCGCAAGTTTATTCCTAGAATGCCTTTTGCAATAGAATATTATGTCCTAGGACTATTTACTCATATTGTTGTAGTTTTGTGTTTTCTTCTTATTCCTTGGCCGTTAGCATTTTCTGTTATTAAACAAACTTACATCCCATATCTTGTAATATTTCCAATAGTCACTATGCTTTTGGCTCTTGCTCTTGAAAATCAAAAACAAATAATGAAATCGAGAGAAATGATTGAAAATCAAAGAATCTTATTACAATCGAGCTTAGATTCTACGAATACAATGGAGATATTCGTAGTCGATTTTCAATACAATTATTTAGCTTTTAATGATTATCATAAGACTAATATGCTTATGTATAATAAAGCGAATATTTCAAAAGGTATGAATTATTTGGAGAACATCATTAATGATAAAATGCAGCAAAGAATCAAGATGTCAATTGATCAAGCTTTGCAAGGTATATCTTATAAAGAGACAATCGAGATCGAAGTCGAAAAGGGTCAATATCTTAAAGAGATTTATACACCCATGATCAATGAGCATAATGAAATAACAGGTGTAACAATATTCTCGGAAAATATCACGGAAAAATATTTACATGAACAATCGGTTTTGAAACTGAGTTATCGTGATCATTTGACAAACTTATATAATCGAAGATATTATTCAGAAGAACTTGAAAGGCTTGACCATCCAAGATATTATCCGTTGTCTATTATCATTGCTGACATTAATGGTCTTAAAATCATGAATGATGCATTTGGGCATGAAATGGGAGATCAATTACTTGTCAAGTTTGCTGATATCCTGGTTACTGCTTTTAAAAAAGATAACCGCGTGACTAGAATAGGTGGAGATGAGTTTGTCATATTAATGCCAAACACATCTAAAGAACATGCGTTATTACGAGTAGCAGAACTTAAACAATCTGTTGAAAAATACAAAGTCATGGATATGTCAATTTCTGTTTCTTTTGGTGTTGGAACTAAGATAGAAGATGAAACAATCAATGATATCTTTAAATCTGCTGAAGATAATATGTATACACATAAACTTTTTGAAATAAAGTCACATCGAAATGAAACAATTAAAGCCATACTGAAGACATTACACGAAAAAAATCCTAGAGAAGAAATGCATTCTGCAAGAGTTTCAGATTTATGTAAATTAATAGGAGTTGCACTTCATATGACTGATGATGAGCTTGATTTACTGAAATTGATTAGTGAATTACATGATATAGGAAAAATAGCTATTGATGATTCAATATTAAATAAACCAGGAAAACTTGATGATAAGGAATGGGAAGCAATTAAAAAACATCCGGAAATTGGCTATAGAATATTATCTGCAACTCCCGAATATTCAGAAATTGCACAAGATATTTTATCTCATCATGAACGGTATGATGGAAAAGGCTATCCAAGAGGTTTAGTAGGAGAAGAAATTCCTATAAGAGCGAGAATTATCTCAATTGCTGATGCATTTGACGCAATGATTTCGGATAGACCATATAGAAAAGCAATGACCACATATGAGGCGATTGAAGAAATAAAGAGAAACTCCGGGTCACAATTTGACCCAGAAATATCTAAAATATTCCTTGATTTATTTGAAGAGATAGAAATTTAGTTATTTATTTTTCTCATTAGAGAGTTTAATTAAGTACCATGAGTTTATAATGTAAAAATATGTTGAAATCGTATTCATATAGAAATACCATATAAATAATGTATAATAGAATTAAGTAATTATGGGAGGCGCGAATGAAAAGAAAAACAAAAATAATATGTACAGTTGGTCCATCAATAGATAGCCCTGAAATGATTGGTAAGATGATTGACGCCGGAATGAATGTTGCCAGACTCAATTTTTCTCATGCTAATCATGATGAGCACGGACTCAGAATTGATATGATACGTAAAGTTGCAGATGAAAAGCAACGTTATATAGGCGTTATGTCTGATACGAAAGGACCAGAAATAAGAACTGGTCAATTTGAAAATGGTATTGCAACCTATAAAAAAGGGGATAAGGTTGAAGTTCTCAAAGAACCTGTTCTAGGCACTAGAGAAAGATTCCATATAGATTGTAAAGAATTATTTGATGATATCAATGTAGGTGATTTTATTCTTATTGATGATGGAAAAATGAAACTGACAGTTTTAGAAGCATCAAACGATAAGTTATTATGTGAAATTAATAATTCGGGTAGTATTAGAACTAAAAAGGGTGTTAACATTCCAAATGCAAAACTATCTATGCCTTTTGTTTCAGAGAAAGATTATTCAGATATTGTATTTTCAGCAGAAAAAAATGTTGATATGATTGCTCTATCTTTTGTTAGAAGAAAAGAAGATGTTCTTGAAATTAGAGAAATTTTGAAAAAAGTAGGAAAACCAAAGATAGAATTAATTGCTAAAATTGAAAATCAAGAAGGTGTTGATAATCTTGAATCAATTTTACAGGTTTGTGATGGTGTCATGGTTGCTAGAGGCGATTTAGGTGTTGAAGTATCAACCGAACTAGTTCCTCTATATCAAAAGAGAATTATTAAGATAGCAAATGCAATGGGAAAACCTGTCATTACAGCGACACATATGCTAGAATCTATGGTGTATTCACCAAGGCCTACAAGAGCTGAAGCTTCAGATGTTGCTAATGCAATATTAGATGGTTCAGATGCAATTATGTTATCAGGTGAATCAGCAGCTGGTGAATATCCAGTAGAAGCTGTATTAACAATGGATACAATCGCTAAAGCAATTGAAAATAGTATTCCATATGGTGAAAGATTACAAAGAGCAATATTGACAAGTCAACAAACTGTTAATGACGCAATCGGTATTGCAGTAAGCCAAACGGCACTAGCATTACCTAAAGTAGAAGTTATTATCGCTTTTACTGAAACTGGTGGAACTGCAAAACGTATGTGCAAGTTTAGACCTTCAGTGCCTATTATTGCGGTAACTGATAATATTGAAACATGCCAGAAATTATCGTATTATTGGGGAGTTTTTGCTGCAATGAAGAAAGTAGTCACTGATTATTCCGTGTTTGATGATCTTGCGATTGAAATTGCTAGAGAATATGGATTTGAATCAGGAACAACGCTGATCATAACTTCTGGTTGGGCACAAAAACATGGATCAACTAATACATTAAGAATTATTGATATACCCTAAAGGCTGAGTCTCACTCGTGTGAGACTTTTTTTATTGGAGGAAAAAATGAAAAAAAGAAAATTATTGTTGATTAATTCAATTTTATTGTCTATCTATTTGATTGGATCTCTTCCATACTATCTGATAGCAAATGAAGAGAATTCGCGATTTGTTTTATTCTCAACGATTTATGTAGCTTTCGTCTTAATTCATGAAGCATTTATTGCGGGTGCTCTTATTTTTCAGTGGAGTGGGTATATAAAACAAAAAAGAGGATTGATTAGATTTTCTTCTTTCATTATGTTTTTGGGAGGGTTTGCCTTTATAATTTCATTTGTTATACTCATACCAATAATGATTATTAATATGATTTCAAAAGGCAAAAGAAAGAAGAAACCGTTGATTGATTGATATTATTTGAACATAATATATTGAATTATTTATTCAACTATTTAGCATGCAGAGCATGATTTTAATTGGTAAAACTTTCATTTTTTATGCTATAATATCATGAGTTGAGGTAAGTTATGAAAATGAAAAGTTTGATTGGTGACAGAGCATTTTACAAGCATTTAATTGCAGTCGCTGCACCGCTCGTTTTACAGCAATTAATCACTACATCTGTTCAGTTAGTTGATAATATCATGGTAGGCAAACTTGGAGAATCAGCAATCGGCTCAGTCTCTATAGTTAATCAATTATATTTTGTAGTTATACTAATTACTTTTGGTGCCATGGGTGGTGCTGGGGTTTTTTCAGCACAGTATTTTGGATCTAAAAATTTTGGTAAACTAAAACAAACATTTAGATTTAAAATTTTGATTGGTCTATTGATTGCTGTCGTTTCATTTATAGTGTTCTCCTTATTTGGAGAAAACCTTCTTCGACTTTTTACAGATAATCCTGTAACCATAAAAGGTGGTTTAGAATATCTTAATATTGCTAAGTGGAGCGCATTTCCTTGGATTATATCTGTAGCAATATCTAACACATTTAGAGAAACTGGCATAACTAAGCCGTTGTTAAAAGTATCAGTTGTTGCTATTGCAACCAATACAATACTTAACTTTATTCTTATTTTTGGTTTGCTTGGATTTCCGGCACTAGGCATTGCGGGTGCAGCTATTGCAACTTTAATTTCTCGTTTTGTTGAAATGAGTTTATCAGTTTTGTTACTTAAAAAAAGAGGGAGCGCATTTAATACTCAAATTACTCAATTATTTCATATTGATAAAAAAGTTTTATTTGCGGTCATTATTATGGCACTTCCATTAACTATTAATGAAGCATTATGGTCTACTTCACAAACGGTTTTTTATCAGGCATATTCAACTAGAGGAGATAGTGCGCTTGCTGCAATGAGTATCACTGGATCAATTAGTCAACTCGTATTTGTTACATTTGGGGGTATTTCAACTGCTGTAGCAGTTTTAGTTGGAAATGCATTGGGAAATAATCAGTTAGAAGAAGCTAAAGATAATGCAAAAAAACTCATAGCTTTTTCTGTTTTTATTGCGATTATTGCTGGAATGATTCTATTTCTATTAAGTTTCTTCATACCTGAATTATATAATGTCCCAAATGCAGCAAAACAAATCGCAGAATTTAATATTCGGGTTAATGCAATATTTATTCCAATATATTCATTTAATATCGCACTATATTTTACATTAAGATCTGGTGGAGATATGAAGTCTACGATTATGATGGATGCAGGATATATGTGGGTTCTACCAGTCCCAGTTGCATTAGGCTTAGCATATTTCACTTCATTGCCAGTTATCTACATGTTTCTTATTGTTTCAATGTTGGATATTCCTAAAATGATTTTTGGAATTTCTAGGTATAGAAAAGGCCATTGGATAAAAAATCTTGCACTTGATTCAGATATAGAATAATAGCTATCCATAGTTGTTTGCTAATAGAGTTTTAAAAAAACATGTATAATGTAAATATAAATTGGGAAATATTTGGGGTGAAATAGTGCAAAATAACAATCGCAACAACCATAAAAGACATAGTTATGATACTGATAACATTCTTAATGCAACACTCGTAACAGCTAAAATTATTATTTTTTATATATTTATTGGATTCGCCTGGATTCTTGCATCAGATTATTTTGTGAATTTGTTATTCACTGATCCAAATCAAGTTATCAGAGTACAAAGTATTAAAGGTATTTTATATGTGATAATAACTGCAGTAATATTTTATTTTATCATTCACAAGAGCATGCGTATGTATATTGAACTTATAAGCGATTTGAAAATTACATATAAAAATTTAGATTTAAGCTATCAAAAAACTCTAGAGTTGGATGATAAATTATTTCAATTAGCTTATTATGATTTGTTAACAGGCCTTCCAAATAAAGTATTATTAGAAAAAACTATAACTCAATATATTGGTGATCATCCAGATGATGGCATCGTTGGGTTTATTTATTTTGATATCGATGAATTTAGCAACATAAATGAGGTAAAAGGACATTCTGTAGGAGATCAATTACTGATTCAAATCGCAAAAAGTTTAAGTCAAGATATTGAAGCACCGAATATGTTAGCTAGAATTGGTGGCGATGAATTTGTTCTTGCATTATTCAGCATGAATCAACTCGAAACTTTCATTCCACAAGTTGAACATTATATTGATACAATTAGAAAAATATTTATATTAGAAAAAGATGAGTTTTTTGTGACATATAGCGTCGGTGTTGCTCTTTATCCTGATAATGGCAAAGATTATATTACTCTATTGAGACATGCTGATGCAGCACAATCAATCGCCAAATCTAAGGGAAAAGATCAAATTGTAATCTTCGATGATGAAATGGTTTCAATAATTAGGCAACAAACTGAACTCATTGCTCAATTAAGAAAAGCCATAGGAAATCAAGAATTTTCTTTGCACTACCAACCGATTATAGACCTTAAAACAGACCAATCAATTGGCGTTGAAGCATTAATTCGTTGGCAGCATCCAACAAAAGGATTTATTCCCCCTTTAGAGTTTATTTCAATTTCAGAGAAAAACGGATACATTAAAGAGATTTCAGAGTGGGTATTTAAAGAGGTAGCTGAGCAATATGAGACATGGAATGTAGAAGGTAAACAGTTTAGAATTGCAATCAATATTTCAGCAATAATGCTGATGTATGATCCATTTATACCTTATATGAACGAGTGGATAAACACGTATCATTTAGATAGTTCAAGAATTGTATTAGAAATCACTGAATCCGCAATTATTGAAGATATTGAGAAAAGTATCCATGTTATTCATCAATTGAAAAAACTTGGTTTTATTGTTGCTTTAGATGATTTTGGTACTGGATATTCTTCTTTAACATATTTACAGAAATTGCCTATTGATATTATAAAAATAGATAGAGGCTTTATTAGTAATATCAAACCGAACACAGAAGAGTTTTATGTTTTAAGATATATGATTGAATTAGCACATCATTTGAATTTGCTTGTTGTTGCAGAAGGAATTGAAACAATTGAACAAGCAAATATGGTTAAAAAGTATGATGTAGATTTAGCTCAAGGTTACTTTTTCTGTAGACCAATGCCTCAAACGAGAGTCGTTGAATATTTAAAAGAAACGGATAGAAACTGATTATAATATATAATGAATTAAATATAACAAAGCCTATCGGAACCTCGATAGGCTTTATTTGTTCATAGACTCATAGAAATAGCATTTTTTATATGTTATAATAACATTTAGAAAAGGAGAATAAAAAAATGCCATCTGAAAAATTAATTAGTAAATTAGCAAAACTTGCAGTTAGAGTTGGAGTGAACGTTCAAAAAGACCAATTGGTTGTTGTTCGCGCGACTACTGAAACAAAGGAAATAACACGTGAGGTTGTCAAAGAAGCATATTTAGCTGGAGCTAAAAGGGTTCATGTTCAATGGAGTGACGACTATGTTTCTCACAGCGGTTTGACATATCAAAGTGTTGAGACACTCGAAGATATACCAAATTGGGTAGTTGAACAATACAAAGGATTTGTTGATCAAGGGGCTTGTTTTATCTCAGTAAGCTCACCAATCCCTGGACTTAATAAAGATGTTGATCCAAATAAAGCACAAAAAGCAGGAATAGCGGGTCAAAAAGCCCTCGGTTTCTTTAGAGAATTCTTAATGGGTAATAAATCACAATGGACAATAATTGCTGCACCAAACTCAGTCTGGGCAAAACAAGTATTTTCTAATTTAAACGAAAAAGATGCTGAAGAAGCATTATGGGAAGCAATACTTGAAGCATCGAGAGTTACAAAAGACAATGATCCAATTGCTGATTGGGCTAAACACAATGAAACATTACTTAAACATAATAAGATTCTTAATAATTATAATTTTAAACATTTACATTTTAAAAATTCACTGGGTACTGACTTAATCGTTGAGCTTGTCAAAGATCACGTTTGGGCAGGTGGTGGAGAAAATGCCACAAATGGTGTTTATTTTAATCCAAATATTCCAACAGAAGAAACGTTTACAATGCCATATAAATGGGGAACAAGAGGAAAAGTGTTCTCTACAAAACCACTTAACTATCAAGGTAAATTAATTGAAGATTTTTGGCTTGAATTTAAAGATGGAAAAGTAGTGAACTATGATGCTAAAAAAGAAAAAAAGGCATTAGCAAATATTCTTGACACAGATGAAGGTAGCAGATATATTGGGGAAATAGCATTAATATCACATGATTCTCCAATATCAAATACAAATATTTTATTTTTAAACACATTATTTGATGAAAATGCTTCATGCCATATGGCATTAGGTAGAGCTTATCCTATGAATGTTAAAAATGGAGTCAATGAAAAGATTGAAACGCTTGAAAAAATTGGATATAACAATTCAATGGTACATTCTGATTTCATGTTTGGTAGTGAAGATATGGAAATCACTGGTGTTACACAGGATGGAAAAGAAATTCGCGTATTTGAAAAAGGGAATTTCATTATCTAGTTCTATTGAATTAAACTATAGTTGAATATATATTAATGAAATAAAGAAGAAAGTATGGTAACTATATGGGAAAAATAGAGTTAAATCAATTTTTAAATTTCAAATATATTTCAGGTTTAACAAGTAATCCAAATAAAACACTTATGGCATTTGCTGTAGCTAAGGCTAAGTTAGAAAAGAATACTTATGATTATGACTTATATTACAGCGATGGTAAGAAGCATACTAAAGTAATGTCAATGCATGATAAATCTAGTTTTATATGGGAATCGGATGATTCGATTTTATTTCAGTTAGCTAAAAGTAAACTTGAAAAGAAGGCTGTTAAAAATAAGTCTTCAATTTATTATAGATATAAGATAAGCACTAAACAAACGGAAAAAGCTTATGAGTTTTCATTTCCTGCTTCAATTGATAAAATCTTAAAAGAAAACCAAATGCTGTTATCTGCCAAATTAACTAAAAAACAACGCCATCTTTATTTAGATAGTGCGGAAGCGCGCAAGTTATTCCTAGAAGAAGAAAAGAAAAAAGATTTATACGTTGATATCAGCGAGATACCGTTCTATTTTAATGGTGGTGGTTTCACTGCAAATGTTAGAGATCAATTATTTATTTATCAAATAGATAATAAGAAGATTACACCATTGGTTGACAATGATTTTAGTGCTGAGCAAGTTAAGGTTTCTGATGATTTAACTCAGATTTATTATACTGGCTCACAATCAAAAGGAATTAAGCCATTAACATCACAAATTTATTGTTACGATATTAAACAGAAGCAAACAAATAATTTGTACAATAAAGATGATTTTTCAATCAGTAATATATATTTATTTGATAATCAGATCGTTGTTACAGCTACAAACATGAAAGACTATGGTATCAATCAAAATGATTTATTTTATGTTCTAAAAAACAATGCATTACAATTATTAGCAACCCCTAAGCACAATATCGGTAATTCTCTTGGAACTGACGTCAGACTTGGTGCTAGTCAAAAGACTATCACCAAAGACAAATCTTTATTATTTTTATCAACTGTTGATGATCATATTGAACTTTATTCACTAGATAGTAAAGGATTAATACAACCACAATACATATTTGATGGAGCGATTGAGGGATTATGTGAGATTAATCAAAAACTATATATTATTGGGTTATATCGCCAAAAACTTCAAGAAATCTATGCACTTGATTTAGAAATGCATGAACAAAAACAAGTTTCTAGATTTAATCAAGGTGCTCTCAAAGGGTTGTATGTTGCTAAGCCTAAAACGTTTGTTGCTAAATTCCCTTCTCATCAAGTAAAAGGTTTTGTTCTATATCCTGAAGGTTACGAGGCTACAAAAATATATCCAGCAATTCTCGATATCCATGGTGGTCCCAAGACTGTTTATGGTAAAGTTTATTATCATGAAATGCAATACTGGGCAAACCAAGGATATATTGTTTTTTTCTCAAATCCTAGAGGTAGTGATGGAAAAGGGAATGAGTTCGCGGATCTTAGAGGAAAATATGGAACAATTGATTACGAGGATTTAATGGCATTTACTGATTTAATTGTCAAAAGACATCCTTCGATTGATCAAGACAAAATGTTTGTTACAGGGGGTTCTTATGGTGGTTATATGACCAATTGGATTGTCGGTCAAACAAACCGTTTCAAGGCAGCAGCCACACAAAGAAGTATTTCTAATTGGCTAGCATTTCATGGAACTTCAGATATTGGTTTCTATTTTTCACAAGATCAAACTGATGGACATCCAAATACAGATACAACGAAACTATGGGATCAATCACCAATGAAACATGCACTTAATGTGAATACACCGTTACTCTTTATTCATTCTGATTTAGATTATCGTTGCCCAATTGAACAAGCAATGGAATTTTATACAATTTTAAAGCAAAAAGGGCTTGAGACTAAATTTATTTGGTTTAAAGGTGAAACACACGAGTTATCAAGAAGTGGAAAACCTCAAGCTAGAATTAAACGTTTAGATGAGATTACAAAATGGTTCAAACAATACTAAAATTGATGCTATCTTTGATAGCATTTTTTTTATTCAATTATGTGAATTAGTATAAAAGGATATATATAATTCATTATATATGATAAAATTAACTCAAATGAAATAAAGGGGGTTTAATGTATGTGGTGGGATAGCTTGTACGCATTTCAACAGATTATGCTTGTCTTAGCTATTACAGCAACTGCTGTAATGTTGATTTTTATTGTATTAATGATTATCGGGATAGATAACTCTGATTTTGATGGTATTGACTCTCCGGATTTTCATTTGGATACGATCAATGATGAGCCTTTAAGCGCTATAGGAGGATTAAGAATTCTTAGTGTTAGAGGAATTCTTGCATTTATTAGTATTGGTGGCTGGGCAGCATTTTTATTCGCTGAAATCTTGTCCCCATTATGGTCATCTCTTATCGGGATTGCATTTGGAACTCTTGCTGCTTATCTCGTAGCATTAGCATTTAGAGCAATCTTTAAACTCGAAAGCTCGGGAAATATTGTATATGAGAATTCGATTGGTAAGGTAGGCACGGTCTATATACGTATTCCAAAAAAGAAGAGTGGTAAAGGTAAAGTATCAATTATTGTTCAAGAACGTTTGATTGAAGCAGATGCGATTACAGAAGAAGATCAAGATATCATGCCAAAATCAGAAGTTGAGGTTATAGGAATTATCGAGACGACAACTATGATTGTCAAATCGAGATAAAAAAAGGAGAATAAATTTATGGATTTCATTGTATTATTAACATTTATGGACATTATTGGTCCAGTATTTGCAGTTTTAGTTATAGTAGTTTCATTGCTAGCATTTGTAGTTGTAAGAATCAGAAGATGTCCATCAGATAAGATTTTAGTTGTTTATGGGAAAGTTGGCTCAAATGCCGATGGTACGCTTAAATCAGCATTATGTATGCATGGTGGGACAAAATTCATCATTCCATTTGTACAAGCATACCAATTCTTAGATTTGACACCAATGTCAATTCAAGTTGATTTAACCAATGCACTTTCAAGACAGAACATTCGTATTGATGTACCTTCAAGATTTACTGTTGGTATCTCAACTGAAACAGGTGTTATGCAGAATGCAGCTGAAAGATTATTAGGTCTGAAAATGACTGAAATACAAGAATTAGCAAAAGATATCATTTTTGGTCAATTACGTTTAGTTATTGCAACAATGGATATCGAAGAAATAAATACCAATAGAGATAAATTTCTTGAAGCAGTTTCGGACAATGTTGAAACAGAATTAAAGAAAATTGGCTTAAGATTAATCAATGTTAATGTCACGGATATTAATGACGAATCTGGATATATTGAAGCATTAGGTAAAGAAGCAGCAGCAAAAGCAATTAATGATGCTAAAAAAACTGTTGCTGAAAAAAATAGAGATGGTTCTATTGGTGAAGCAAATGCACATAGAGATCAAAGAGTTCAAGTTGCTGATGCAAACTCTAAAGCTATCGAAGGTGAAAATAAATCACTTGGTGATATTTCACAAACAAATGCTTTACGCAGAGAAATTGAAGCTGAATCATTAAGAAGAGCCATGGTAGCTGAAAAAGTTGCAGCTGCAAAAGCTTTAGAAGATTCTTATTTGGCAGAACAAAATGCCGAACTCGCTCGTGCAACTCGTGAAAAAGCTACACTTGAAGCGGATGTTATTGTTAGATCTGAAATTGACAAACAAAAAGTTGTCATCGCTGCTGAAGCAATCGCTGAAGAAACAAGAAGAAAAGCTCGTGGACAAGCAGATGCAATCTTTGCAAAATTAGATGCAGAAGCTCGTGGTAGCCTTGAAATTTTATCTAAACAAGCTGAAGGTTTCAAACTCGTTGTTAATGCTGCTAATGATAATACAGATGCGGCAGTTAAGATGCTGATTGCTGATAAACTTGAAAAACTTGTTGCTATCCAAGTTGAAGCAATTAAGAACCTTAAATTTGATAAGATTACTGTTTGGGATA
>Ga0307992_1001353_pt1 | contig 14562 bp, 9 predicted proteins | sample EllFjometagen133_FD_203162 | JGI IMG/M metagenome (GOLD analysis project Ga0307992, IMG submission 203162) | Marine microbial communities from Ellis Fjord, Antarctic Ocean - #133 | ecosystem: Environmental > Aquatic > Marine > Unclassified | place: Southern Ocean | collected 2014-10-08
TAATCTTTTCTTATAACTCTTGGTTGAAATACTTCTAACCCTAGTTCAAGAGCTTTTACTTTAACTGGGCTACTAGTGAGTATTTTCTTTCTACCAACAAGTTTATCGGGTTGAGTAACTACTAAATCAACCGTATATTTTTGATGAAGTGCAGCTAAGATTGGAACACTAAAGTTTGGTGTTCCCATAAATACTATTTTCATAAATATCAACTCCTAAAGTAGTGTTGGATTTTTGTCTATTGAAAGTGATAATACTTCGTTAAAATCATAATATACTTTTTTCAGAATATCATCCATGATTTCTGATTCTTTATATTTTATAATTATTTGAGCTCTAAAATAATTGTTTATTCTTGAGATTTTAGGTAAAACTGGCCCTAATATATTAACGTCACTATCTAATTCTTTTCTTAATCTCATAACGATTTTTGTTCCCTCTCGCAAGACGTTCCTAACATCTTTATCACTTACTATGATTTGAACTAAGTTATAAAATGGTGTATAACCTGCAATTTTTCTTATATTCATTTCTGTTTCATAAAATGAATGATAATCATGACTTTTAGCATACATTATAGCGTAATGATCCGGGTTATAAGTTTGAATTACTACTTCCCCAGTAATATTATGTCTTCCAGCTCTTCCTGAAACCTGGGTAAGAAGTTGGAATGTCTTTTCAATTGCTTTATAGTCAGGAAGACTTAGTGACATATCTGCGGCGAGGACTCCCACAAGTGATACTTTTGGAAAATCTAGACCTTTTGAAATCATTTGTGTTCCTAGTAAAATGTCACCATTGAATTCAAAATCATAAAGTAGCTTTTCATGTGCTCCTTTATAATTTGTTGTATCAGTATCCATTCTTACAACTTTGGCAGTTGGGAATCTCTCATGTATGAATTCTTCAACTCTTTGAGTTCCAATACCCATATACCTAATATATTTAGATCCGCATTTAGGACAAACAGATGGGTTAGCTTCATCATGTCCACAATAATGACATTTTAAACTATTTGTCTTTTCATGATATGTTAATGAAATATCACAATTAGGACACATAATAACCTCACCACAACTTCTACACATAACAAAAGTAGAATGTCCTCTTCTGTTTAACAAGAGAATAATTTGTTCTTTTTTAGCAAGTCTATCTGTGATTAATTCATCTAACTTTTTAGAGAAAATACTTCTATTCCCTCCTTTAAACTCAAATCTCATATCTTCAATATAGACTTCAGGCATTTGAGCATTATTCGCTCTATATTTCATCTCAAGTAATTTATATTCCTTGTTAAGGGCTTTATAATAGCTTTCAACACTAGGTGTAGCACTACCCAAAATTAAAGGTATATTATAATGATTACACCTAAGTATTGCGACGTCTTTTGCTTGATAAGTAGGCAAGGTGCTTTGTTTATATGAATCACTATGTTCTTCATCAATTATGATTACTCCAAGATTGGTAAAAGGGGCAAAAATTGCAGAACGCGCTCCTACAACTACACTAACTTCTTTTCTTCTTATTTTTCTCCATTCATCATATTTTTCACCTATGCTTAACCCACTATGTAACACAGCAACATCGTCTTTAAATCTTCCTTTAAATCTTGATACCATCATTGGTGTTAAACTTATTTCAGGAACAAGCATAATAGCTTCTTTTCCTTGCGCCAAAACATCTTCAATGATGTTTAAATAAATTTCTGTTTTACCACTTCCCGTAACACCGTGTAGTAAAAATACTTTGTTGTTATCTATTTCTTTAACTATCTCATTATAAACATTAACTTGTTCATAGTTTAATACAATACTTTTATTATTTGGTGCAAATAAACTTTCTACTTTTCTGTATGTTTCAATACTGTATTCTTCAATTACTCCTTTATCAACAAGTGATTTTATTGTTGATTGTGCCAAAGAGAATTTACTCATTAAATCTCTTTTGTAGACATCAATATTCTCTTTTAAGAATTCGAGTACTAAGACTTGTTTAGCTCCTTTTAAAACGATATTAGGATTAATAAGTTTAATCTTTTTAAGAAACTTTTCATTATTAGCTTGTCTAATTTCGTAAGTAATAAATATGTTGCCTGATTTAATATTCTCTTTAATTTCTTTTAGATATGCAACTAGCTCTTTATCATATATAACTTGGCTAGCACGATTGAATTTAACAGATAGATTAGTAGATAGCAACTCACTATCTACTACATTTAATTTCTTCTTATATTTTGATTTCAAGGCTTTGGGAAGCATTGCTTGATAGATACCCACAAGTGAACTAGTATTAGAAATACTTAGTTCTTTGCCTAGTTTTATTAGTTCTTTTGTAAGTGAAGGTATAATATCCATAACTGCATAGATTTTCTTTAACTTATCAAATTCACTTCTCTCTGTAAACCCAAGAACATATCCCATAATAAAACGTGGGCCAAATGGTACTTTTACCCTTTGTCCTATTTCAATAACATCTTCTAATTTTGAAGGTACTAGATAATCAAATGTTCTATCTACTTCTCTAGCCTTCACATCAACAAGTACTTTAGCAATCATCTTATCACCTTGCCTTATAGTCTATCTAAGAATCCTAGTCTAATTAGTCCTTTAATTACCCCATCATTTTTTATATCCTCGGTTAAATACTTAGCATGTTTTTTAGCATTTTTTGTACCATTACCCATACAAACACTATTAGGAATAAAATCTAACATCTCGATATCATTATCTCCATCCCCAAAAGCGTATGCATTTTCTAGCTTAATGTTTTCTATTTCAAGAATTTTCTTTATACCTTGTTCTTTGCTCATTCCCTTAGATAAGACATCAAATCCATCTCCAAGCCATGATACAACTTCCATATCATGGAATATTTTTTTAAATGAATTGTGATGTTCTTTTTCACAAAAAGTCCACATCTGGAAGATATCATTATCGATGTAGAAATGCGGATCTATTCTTGGTAAAGTCATACTAACAAGTTCGAAAGCGAGTTTACCTTTATCATCAACAATGTTTAACGTTTCATCAAATTCTCCTAAAAAACCATATTTCATATTGTTTTCTTCAAGCTTATTAACAACCCATAATACTTTTTCTTTTGAAATAGGGTTTCTGTGTATAGTTAAGCCGTCTTTAATAATTATTTGTCCGTTTATTGTGATAAAAATATTAATATATTCTTTTATTTCATCAATAATATGTAGCATATAAAAAGCACGACCAGTAGCAATCGCTATTTCAATATTTTCATCTTCATGAAGAATCTTCAATGCTTCAATAGTTGAGACTGGTATTTTTTTAATATCCGGATCGTACAAAGTGCGATCAATATCAAAAAAGATTATTTTTTTATTGTTCATCATAAGCACCTCTATTAAATTATAACATATATAATATTAATATATAACTATATGAAAAGATAACAAAACATTTAACTATGTATTAAGCGCTTTTTTTGGTATAATATATTTAGAAATATACATTTCATTATTAAGGAGGACTATTAGTAATGCAAAATAAATTATTAAAACAAAACGAAGTCGGTGTTTTTGCATTAGGTGGTCTTGGTGAAGTTGGAAAAAATATGTATTGTGTCGAGTACCAAGATGAGTTGATTATTATCGACTCTGGTATTCTTTTTCCAGACGATCAGTTACTAGGAATAGATTATGTTATTCCCGATTATACATATTTAGTTGAAAATCAAGAGAAAATAAAGGCTTTAGTCATCACTCATGGTCATGAAGATCATATTGGTGGAATCCCTTATTTATTACGCCAAGTTAAAATACCTAAGATCTACGCTAGCGGTTTAGCTATCGGATTAATTGAAAACAAAATGGAGCAACATCGTGGTTTAAAAGCAAATATAATAGAATATCAAGAATTCGAGAAGATTGTTCTTGGGAAATTAAGTATTAGTTTCTTTAGAACAAATCATAGTATTCCTGATTCTTTTGGTATAGTTGTTCATACGCCTGAGGGAGTAATCGTTCATACTGGTGATTTTAAGTTTGACTTTACACCTACAGGACCAGATGCAGATTATCAAAAAATTGCTGAAATAGGTAAAAAAGGAGTACTACTTCTTTTAAGTGATTCAACTAATGCTGAACTTGCTGCCTTCACAAAGAGTGAAAAACTAGTAAGTGAAAACATTAAAGATATCTTCACTAAAATTGAAGGTAGAGCTATTGTTGCAACATTCGCATCAAACATTCATAGAGTACAACAAATTGTAGAAGCGAGTCTTGCTACAAAAAGAAAAATAGCAATATTTGGAAGAAGTATGATTAGAACAGTTGAAGTAGGAACAGATATGGGTTATATAAAAGCCCCTCCAGGGACTTTTATAGAAACTAATCATCTTAACAAATATAAATCACATGAGATTACTATAATTTGTACAGGATCCCAAGGAGAACCATTTGCAGCATTATCGAGAATAGCTGCCGGAACTCACCGTCAGATAAAAATTTACCACGGGGATACTGTAATATTTAGTAGTAGCCCAATACCTGGGAACTTTGCTTCTGTAAGTAAAACAATTAATCAATTATTTAGACGAGGAGCAAATGTAATAATCAACTCACCTCTTTCAGATGTTCATACATCAGGACATGGTGGACAAGAAGAACTTAAACTTATGCTTAAGTTAATCAAACCTAAATTCTTTATGCCAATACATGGTGAATATAGAATGCTTAAAATACATTCAAATATTGGTATTATGACAGGAGTTAAAAAAGGTAATGAATTTGTCTTTGATAATGGTGGAGTATTAGCAGTAACTAGAAAAACTGCAAGATACGCTGGTAAAGTTAAAGCTGGAAGCATTTATATTGATGGTAAAGGTATTGGTGATATTGGAAATATTGTTATTAGAGATAGAAAACTTCTAAGTGAAGATGGGCTCTTAAGTGCAATAGTAACTATTGATAAAAATAGTCTTAAAGTACTTGGAAAACCAGCAATAATCTCAAGAGGATTCATCTATATGAGAGAACATGAAGAACTAACAAAAAACATTAGTGCTTTAGTTGCTGAAACAATCCAAAAGAAAATTACAACTATGAAAAGAGTAAATATAGTTGTTCTAAAAAAAGATATTATAAAATTACTTCATGAATATATTTATTCTAAGACTGAGCGTAGTCCAATGATTATGCCAGTTATAATGACAGTAAATTAATACAAAAGGTTGTTATCAAAAATTGATAACAACCTTTTTTAATTATTCTTCTTTTAATGTTTCAATAAAGATATCTGCTATTTTTTTATCAAACTGAGTACCACTACAAGCAATAATTTCTTCTATTGCTTTTTCTTTTGACATTGCAGCAGAGTATCTTCTTCCCGAAATCATTACATCATATGCGTCAACAATTGAGATTATTTTTGCAAACAGAGGTATTTCATCCCCTTTAAGACCAAATGGATACCCTTTTCCATCAACTCTCTCATGATGGTGTAGTACTCCAAAAGCAATTGTATCAGATTCAACAATGTTCTTAACAATTTTATAACCCGATTCAGAATGACCTTTTATTTTGGTATATTCTTCATCTGTTAATTTCCCAGGTTTTGATAAAATATCTTCTGAAATTGTAATTTTTCCAATATCATGCAACTGACATAACATCTCAATATCCTCTAAATCACTTGTTCTAGTATATCCAAATTTTTTCAGGGTATTTACTGCAAAAATACCAAGTCTATCACAGTGTTCTTTTGTCTCTTCAGTTTTTTCATGAAGAGTTTGAAGCACTGCTTCCATAGTTTTACTTTTTCTTGAATTTCGATCTCCTAATTTACGACGATACATTAAATTTTCAGCAAAAATAAATACATCACTAAATTTCATTTTTTTATTGTTTACAATTTCATATCCCAATGAAACTCCAAGCTGAATGTCACTTGTTTTATTATATTCAACAAGATTATTCTTCATTTTTTCAATACCAATCTTGATGTTGTCTTCATCAATTTCATTTGAAATAACGGCGAATTCATCTCCACCTATACGGTATATTGAAGAGCTTTGACTAAAGATATCCATAAACTGATCTCCAACAAAAGCTATTGCTTCATCTCCTTTTAAATGTCCAAAAGCATCATTGATGAACTTTAGTCCATCTATATCCGCAACGATCAATGTGTAATTTTTCAACATTTCGCTACCTGAAGTATACTTTTCAAAAGCATTTCTGTTTTTCAGACCAGTTGCTTCATCGTGTCCTACAAGAAAATCATTTTCGTTCTTATAGTTAATCTCTGAAGTTACATCTGTCATAAATCCTCCACGAACCATCATGCTTCCATCCTCATATCTTCTATCCACTTCAAAATTATGTTCAAAATAGAATAATTCTTTAGTTACGATATTTTGATGTTTAACTAATATTTTTGAATAAGAATCTACTTCATTATTCATAATTTTATCATCTTCAGCAAAATATCTTTGAGAAAGCTCAAGGCCTTCTTTATCATCTACATAAATTGATCTATCAAATTCTTCAATTAAAAATCTATCTCCTTTAACTTTTGTTAAGCCTAACTTAGAAAACAATAACTCATTACCATAAAACTCTGATTTACTGCTAGCTTTTTCACTATCAATATACCAAATCATTACTCTACCAGATTTAATTGCTAGTCTCTCAGCTCTTTGCGATTTTTCACTTTCCGCATTTAGTTTTTCATTGTTTTTTTCCAGTAATACACGATTTGTTATGTTAGCGATATATCCACCAATAAATTTTATTCTTCCGTCTGGATATCGCTCTTCAACTGTGTCGTTATGTTCTAAATATATTACCTCTTTAGTTATTAGATTACGTTGTTTAACAATAATATTCCGAAACTCGTCTGATTCATTTCTACGCAACATATCATAATGATCATTTAGAACTTGCTCTGAATCTACCCCTTCTTTGTCTGGATATATTGTTTTTCTGAAATCAGAGTATGAAACGAGTCCATCCTTATTTGCTTTCAGTCCTAGAACATTCTCATATGTTTCATTAACAAGTATATAATCGCCTTTAGGGAAATCTTTATAACTAACTCTCCATACTAAAAATTGCGCTAAATCTATAGCGATTTTATTTGTTGCTAATAGTAGTCTATTTTTCTCTTCCAGTTTTGCTATTTCAAACTCTTTTAATTTGCTCTCTGTAACATCAATTGTTGTTGCTACTATTAATTCTGCAATTCCGTTTCCATCTCTTGACAAAACACTTACTCTATCTTCTACCCAGATAACTTCATTATCACTATTAAGCCAAGGAGAAGGGATTATAGCTGTATTTTTTTCACCATTTACAAGTTTGTTTATTTGAGTTTTATTATTTTCAAAATATTCTACATAACTTGGATTATCTTTTAATATTTCATCAGCAATTCTTTGCCATTCTCCACTAAATAATTCTCTAGAGACTTTATGTGACACATCAGTACCGTAAATATATTTTGATGACTTAGTATGAAAAATTCGAAGTTTTCCTTCTATTCTTTCTAACCATCTTAATCCTATTTTTGATTGGACAAGAGCTTCATCTTTTATTATGTCTACTTGATAGCTAAGTTCATCTTCAATACATACAATAGTTACTATGTCATTTTGTTGATAACCTTCTAAATAATATTCACAAGATCTTTTTATACATTTTAGTTTAAATCCAAAATCGATAAAACTATTGTCTTTTCCCTTGAAACCTCGCAAATAATGTATTAACTCATCAAAATTCTCAATATTAGAGATGAAGTCTAAGCTTATTTTTTCATCAGTAATTTTATACCAAACATCTGGTTTTAGATTCCCTTTCATTTCAAACATCAATAGCATTTTCTGAGTAAAAAATATTTCCTCAGTCTTTTTATTGAATTTCCAAACACTAGCTAATACCTTTTTAAATTCGGTTTCTTTTTTTGATTTTGTTTGTTTTCTACTCATGTCTTTACCTCCGAAATTAATTGTTTTTGAATTTAATAAAATTCCATTACTTCGATTATACCACTTTTATTGTTATAATTCGAATAATTATTGAGTTCTAAAGACTGTTAATTAGTGAATATTTATGTAAAAAGGCAACTAAATATCACATAGTTGCCTTTTATTTTACTTAAATTGTAATTATATAATTAATATATTACTTTAGAAATTCATAATCCTTTAATAGTCAAAATTGAGACTTTTACACTAAAGTAGTTACATCCAAATATTGCTATATTCAGCTCCTTTTACTTAATTCTTGAATAAAGAAAGAAGCAACATCTTCTGCATATTTCTTAGGACCAAATCCTGCATCAAAACCAAGTTCTTTTGCAAGTTCATGTGTAATTCTAGGTCCACCTACAATTACAATAAATTTATCTCTTAAGTTTTCAGCTTCTAGTAATTCAACTAGATTAACTAGATTCTTAATATGAACATCTTTTTGAGTAACTGTTTGACTAACAAGTAGTACATCAGCTTTAACTTCTAAAGCTTTTTTTATTAACTCCTCATTTTCTACTTGGCTACCCATATTATAAGCATCAATATTACGATATCTTTCAATACCATAATGCCCTGCAAAGCCCTTCATATTCATTATAGCATCTATTCCTACTGTGTGTGCATCCGTTCCTGTTGAAGCACCCACAACAATGATATTTCTATTAAACTTCACATCAATAAAGTCTTCAATATCTTTTTTACTCATAACTTCTGATTCAACTTTTTCTACTTTTATAGATGTGTAGTCTACTGTATGAATTGTAGATCCGTAAACAACGTACATCGTGAACTCATCATCTAGCGTAATACTTTCAGCAACGATAGGATTTATAAATCCCATTTTCTTAGAAAGCACAAGAGCAGTTTCTACTCCTTGTTCATCGTTTTTAATAGGCAGAGTAAAACTTAATTGTACCTTTCCATCGTTTAATGTGTCTCCATAAGGAGATAATTTTTTAAGATCTAAATCTTTTGAATAATTCTTTTCATTCATATCATATCCCATTTTACTTATCCTCCTTAATCTCTTTAACCATTTGGTCTAAGATTGGATTAGTATAAGATTTATGTTTTTGTTTAACTCCAGAAAGTCCTTTACCGCCTTCAAGAGGTCTTTTTATTCCTGCGAATATTCCTCTTTCAATCGCTGTAAAAACTCCAATATTAGCGATTTCTTCAAGTAAATTAAGTGAATCATCTAATACTTTTGAAGCTCTGTTTTTAATTATTCCACCATCTTTAAACTCTATTTCATCTCCAAAATCTTTCATTGTGTGATTGATATATTTTGCATTTTCAATCGCTAAATATCTGTCACTCATAAATGGAGTATGTACTGCTTCTGTTAACATCCCAAGTAAATGAATTTTTTGATTAGTAGTTGTTGTTACAATATTAAATAAAGCATTTTGGACATATCCTTTAAAGATATTTCCTGTCATATGCTTTGTTGGCGGCATATATTTAAGTGGTGCTTTAGGGAATATTTCTCTTGCCATTAAGGCTTGAGACATTTCAAGTAAAAAGCCATTTTCAACATCAGGGCTTATTTCAAAAGCGTGGCCTAGTCCCATTAATTCTTCTTTCATATGAGCGTACTTTGCAAACTGTTCATTAATAAACTGTGAAGCAAGTACCGTATGTGCTTCTGTGACAGCATCACTAGTAGTTAAGTAATTATCTTCTCCTGTATTAATGATTATTCCAGAATAAGCATTAATTACTCTTGAGAAATACTGATCAACAAATGTTCTTTGCATGTTGATATCTCTAAATAATATTCCATATAAAGAATCATTTAACATCATGTCAAGTCTTTCAATTGCTCCCATTGCAGCTATTTCTGGCATACAAAGTCCAGAAGCATAATTTACTAACATGATATATCTTTTTAACTCTTCTCCAACTTCGTCTAATGCTTTTCTCATTATATTGAAGTTTTCTTGAGTAGCATATGTTCCACCAAATCCTTCGGTTGTTGGACCATAAGGAACATAATCTAATAAGCTTTGTCCAGTTGTTCTAATAACGGCAACAACATCAGCCCCAGCTTTTGCTGCAGCTTTAGCCTGTGTTACATCTTCATAAATATTACCAGTAGCTACTATTACGTATAGAAGTGGTCCTTCTTTTTGTCCATATTTATCAAAATAACTTTCTCTTTTTGCTTTGTTTTCTTTAATTTTAAAAAGATATTCTTGAATATATGGCGATAAGATTTTCTCTACTTCTTTTTTATCTAATAGCGGGTACTTTGTAATATCCAATTTTTGATCTGAGACTAATTTTGCAATCTCCATAATACCTAAATTCGTTGATGAAATAGTACTTGCTAAATAGTTGCTTATTCCAATCCCCAAATCTCCATTATTAAGTATATGGTCAACTAGAATATTAGGGTATGGAACACTGAATTCATTGACACCATCAACCCCTAAAAGACGACAAACAGTTCTTTCAACTGAGACAGTTGTGTTTTTGTCGATAAATTCTTGAGTTTCCTTTGCAATTATTTCAGCATAATGTCTTGCTTTTGAAACGGTTTTTTCATTTAAATTTAATTTACTCATTGTATTCACTCCAAATCTTTCAATACATTCATTATTGGAATTCTAATTTTTTCTTTTAGTAAGTCTTTAAAAGCATCATTATCAAATTCATATCCATGAGGAGAATATGGATTATAAGTAAGTAATAATACATTGATTTTATTTAAAACAAGTAACTTAGTGTTAGTTAGTTTAAGTTTCTCTAGGTACCCAATATCAATAATGATGTGGGTAGCGTCTTTAACAATTATTGTTAAATCTTCAAGCTCAAATCTTTTGTCAATTATAGTTTGAATAAGTTTATTTGAAAGTGCTCCAGCTACATAAAGAATTCTTGAATTGGAATTAAGATGATTCTTTACAATTCTCTCATTATTTAATAGCGTTTCAAGATCAATAACAGTTTTATTATTATCTTTATCTATTACAAGTGATTTTTCTTCTAAGTATAATAAATCAACAAGTTCTTCCGGAGCTTCTTCTAGAGTAAGTTCTTCTAACAGTAATGCAGTATCATCTACTACTTTATTTATTGATTTATTGTAACTTGCTCCTGTAGATAAAATTGCTGCATCAGCGATTTTAAAACTTGCAATTGATTTTCTAAATAGAGCTCCATCAATAAATATTTTACTAACATTGAACTTTTCAATTAGCAATAATATTTTCTTCATTTCACTTATTGTAGAAGGTCCAGCAACAAGTGCTTTACCCTCAGTAATGGCTTCAATAATCACTATTTCTCCAAGAGGTGTTCTAATATTAGTAAAATCATGAATGTTAAATTCAAAATAACATTCCTTTAAACAATCATATGCAGTAGCTATGATTGTTTTTGGATATACTTTGATTCTTGGTTTTGGTTTAAATGTAACATTGTCAATTTTTTCACCATCAAGACCAATTGAAGTTAAAGCAATAACTTCATCTTTATATTCATCTATTATTTGATTTAGAACTGTTGTTTTCCCTGCGTTTTTTGCAGTTCCAATTATTGAAATAGTGTGATATGGCTCAATATATTTTCTTAAAATGATTATACGTTATTCTTTCTTTTTCTTAATTTATTAAATTGATCTAGTTTAATACCATCGTTTAATTGAGGATCAATTATGCCTTTTGCTGCAGCAACACAATCTTCACATTCACACTTGTTTTCGTAACTTTCTGGTCCATAATATGTTGTTATTACTCCTTCATAATTACGAAGAATTGTCTTCCCAGGTGCTTGAGATATAACATAGTTTGGCATAACAGGAATTTTTCCTCCACCACCAGGTGCATCTATTACAAAAGTAGGAACAGCAATACCTGAAACGTGTCCACGAAGTCCCTCTATTATTTCAATACCTTTACTGACAGGTGTTCTAAAATGCTCTATCCCTTGTGAGAGATCACATTGATAAATATAATATGGTCTAACTCTTAGAGTTATTAGTCTTTTAACAAGTTTTTTCATGATATTTACACAGTCATTTACTCCTCTTAAAAGAACACTTTGATTTCCAAGTGGGATTCCTGCATCAGCCATCATATCTAGAGCTACTTTTGCTTCTGGAGTTAACTCTTTTGAATGATTATAATGGGTATTTAACCAGATTGGATGATATTTTTTAAGCATGTTAACAAGGTCTTTTGTTATACGTTGTGGCATTACAACCGGAGTTCTAGTTCCAAGTCTTATAACTCCTACATGGTCAATCTTTCTAAGTTCACTAATAATGTATTCAAGTCTAGCATCACTTACTAGTAATGCATCTCCCCCTGAAAGTAAAACATCGTTTACTTCTGGATGGTTTCTAATGTATTCTATTGCTAAATCAACATTGTCCATTTTAGAACCAGAATCTTGTTGTCCAGCAAATCTTCTTCTTGTACAATGACGACAATACATGCTACACATATCAGTAATTAAGAATAGAACTCTATCTGGGTAACGATGTGTTAGTCCTGGAACCACACTATCCCCATCTTCATAAAGAGGATCTTCTAAATCATGTTTCCCAAAATGAAGCTCATTTACTGAGGGAATTGCTTGTAGTCTCACTGGGTCTTTTGGATTATCAGGGTTTATCAAAGTTAAATAATAAGGAGTAATAGCCATTCTAAATTTTCCTAAAACTTTCGAAATAATATCCAGTTCAGATTGTTCTAATTTAAAATAATTATGTAATTCCTCAGCAGTAGTAATTCTATTTTTTACTTGCCAATGCCAGTCGTTCCATTGCTCATCCGTTGCATTTGGGAAGTATAGTTTTCTTCTTTCTAAATGCTTTGTATATAATTTAACAACCATAAATATTCCCCCTATGTATATTTCTTTTCAAATAGTGTTTTTATTTTAGGAACACTATTTACTAGATTCAAAGTAAACTCTGCGTGTCCTTTTGTATATCCATTACCGATAATCATAGTAACATCACTTCCAACACCTTCTGCTCCTAAAGCAGCTTTAGTGAAAGATGTTGCCATACTAAAGAAATAGACTATACCTGTATCTTTTGTTATTAAGATACAACTCATTTCTACGTTTTCTACATTTACACAATTAATTGTTACATCAACTTGTCCATTATTTACTTCTGTTACTTTATCATATACTTCAATAGCGTTAGTTGCATTAGCTAAAACAACTTCGTCACAAAGACCTAAATCGTGCAATACTTTGATTTGAGATTCTTTGTATACTACTCCAATTACTTTTCCTGTTTTAGTAGCTTTTTGCATTGCTTGATAAGCACATAATATTCCACTTTTTCCAGCAGCTCCAATAATAGCTACACTGTCTCCTTCTTTTACAAGTTTATCAACTTGCGCAGGAGCTCCAGCTACATCAAGTGCTGCAAGCACTAAATGTTCATCCATATCTAAAGGTAACTTTGCAAATATTCCTGTTTCAAATAATATTGCTGTTCCTTCAATATTTACTTGATCATTATCAATGTTTATTGAATTAATTTTATTAATTACAAGAGGAGTTAAAGAAAGAGATACTAAAGTTGCGATTTTATCTCCAACTTTTAGTGATTGATCTGGAAATAACGAACCAACCTCTTTAACTTTTCCGATTAGCATTCCGCCACTACCTGTAACGGGATTTTGCATTTTACCTCGTTCTTTTACAATACCCATTATCATTTCTTCCATTAACGAAACGTCTTTATTACAAGCTTTCTTAATTTGAGTAAATGATGCTGAATCGATATTTAATGTTATTACATCAATTAATAATTCATTAGCTTTAATAGTCATATCATTATCAATTTTAGTTGATGCTTGAGGCAATACCCCTTGTGGAGTTATTACTCTATTTGTTCCGTATTTACATAATTTTTCCATTAATTTATACCTCTATCCCTAGTATTTTTCTTGCTTCTTCTGGAGTAGCTATTTCTCGATTATACTTTTTAGCTATCTCAACTACTTTTTTAACTAAATCTTTATTTCCTTTTGCTTTTACTCCTTTTTCAATAAAAAGATTGTCTTCAAGGCCAACTCTAACATGTCCACCATGTTTTATTGAGAGTTCAGCTAGTGGAAATTCATATCTTCCAACTCCTGCAACACTATATGTTGCATTTTCTGGAATACTATCTTTTAAGAATAAAAAGTCTCTTTCTGTCCCGGTCATTCCGCCAGGAACTCCTAATACAAAACTAAAATGGAGATGTTCTTTAATGACAGCTTTTTTAACCAATCTCATTACTTGGTCTACATGCATTTTCCCAAAACACTCAAGTTCTGGCAAGATGCCTTTTTCATATATTTTTTTAGCAAAATATGTTATATCATCTTCAGTATTAATAAATACTTCACTTCCACCAAAATTTACACTTCCGCAATCTAGCGTACACATTTCTGGTAAAAGATTTATTGGTTGTAATCTCTCATCATTACTCATTCCAACAGCTCCACCCGTTGAGGGTTGAATTATTACATCAGGACAAAGCTTTTTTATTTCAGTAATAACTTCTTTGAATCTCTCAACGTTTTGAGTAGGAGTACCATCATC
>Ga0307992_1001354_pt1 | contig 14559 bp, 14 predicted proteins | sample EllFjometagen133_FD_203162 | JGI IMG/M metagenome (GOLD analysis project Ga0307992, IMG submission 203162) | Marine microbial communities from Ellis Fjord, Antarctic Ocean - #133 | ecosystem: Environmental > Aquatic > Marine > Unclassified | place: Southern Ocean | collected 2014-10-08
GTTTTAAGTATTATAAAAAAGAAATTAGCAATAAACTTTAGTTTAGCATGTATTAAGCCTTGGATTAAAAATGATCTGAGGCTTTTAATTTATTTAAAAAAGTTCCAATTGTATCCCAAACACCGAGCATCGAGAGAAAATCAGGCAGAGATGCCTGGTTTTTTGTTTAATATCAGTGTTAATTTTAAGTTCCAAAGTGGTTCGAAAATAACGCTACTTTTGTACTATTTTAGTAAACGCCTCGATTTTATTGGCTTAAAAGAGTTTGAATTATTGTCCCTGTTTTGGAAATATTAATCTTGAGGTATTCCATAAAAAGACAGGTGCTGCACTTCAACATTGAATGTACAGGTTAAACTATTGATTTTTTATATAAATTATGTTAATCTAATAAATCACATTAACAATTAAATAATAAAAATAGGAGGTATAAAAATGAAAAAAAACAATATTGTTAAATCTTTAGAGCAATTAACAAATTTAGAAATAATCACTGTTATTGGAGGTCATGTTTCTTGCGAGGAAAAGACCGTAATAAAAATTTCTACAAACAAAGAAAACCAGAGATTTGTATCATCAGCTCCATTCTCTATTTTCATTAATGAAAATCAATTGTGTACCAATGAGGGGGCATTAATTTTATTTAAAGAATATTGGTTTAATCGTAACTTTAGTTTCTTATTTCTTAAAACTATTTCTGACAAAACTGTTTTATTGGTATTGAAGTCAAAAACTAATCAAAGACATACTGTACATAATTCAGTTGGAATGTATCTTTGCAATTATAATTTTGAACTTTTTTCTGTAGATAGAGGGGTTTTGTTTGATGACATTTTTCAATTAAGAGATGATGGTATAAGAAACAGTTTCCTTCGCTTTCATTTTAATGGTAGGGATTATTTACACCTGGTAATATCTAATAATGGTGAAAAAAGGTTTTTTAGATTTGACCGTATTGCTTGGCCTAATGGTAATTGTAAAGAATATTTTGATATCCATGAGGTGTTTACTCTAGATAATATTAAAGTTAATGAAATCTTTGGTTTCTTCCCATTAAATTTGGATAAAAAAAACAATTATCGCGGAATAAAACCTTCTCTTGAAATACAAGTAAACTATTTAGTTCTTTTTTGTTCTGATCTAAAATATAGAATAGGTGCTTTTTATCCTTTTGGGGGGTTTCGGGCATCCGAAGAATTGTTGAAAGAAGAAAATAACATTCTTTCTTTTAAAAACTTTCTTCCAACAAACAACAATAATTTCTTTTGTTTAGTTACAGAAGATAACAAAAGGGTTGCAGCATATTTTAATCTTTTTCCAAGAGACTTTCTTAAAAAGATTGAAAAAAATATTTCTGATCCGGAGCTTTTAATTCAAGAAAAAATAAAATCTTATGAATTCTATTTTTCTTGTAAACATCAATACCCCGCACCCACATAAGTCGAGATTCTTTATTTAATATATAGTGAGTTGCGCGGTGTAGGATTTAATGAATAAAATATTTTATTTTCCACCAGAATCTGTTTAGAAATAATAAATTTTTATTTCAACCCTGAAACTATTTTAGTTTTAGGGTTTTTAATTTGTCTAAACTAAGTCTTACAGCAGAGAATATACTAAAAAGTTCTGAAAATATGTAATCTGCGGAGCAAATCACAGAAACAAGTTTTAAAGAGCCTGTTAAAGTTCTTCTTAATTAATTAATGTCTAAATTTTCTCCACAATTAGCCATCTGAGTTCGAAAGCAGTCCATCCAACCGAAACAACGCTTTGCTTATTTAAATTGATTCTCTCTAATTTAGATACTAATAATTGCATATATCTGGGGTCAAATTGATTCATATTACTTAAAATATAATAAATAAATAACTATTTATTACATTTTAATCTAGAAAAGCGTAAACCCCTTTGCTGCAATACTAACAAAGAGTCTGATTTCATTGATTAAAATTGGTTCGAAGCCTGGTTGGGTTATTTTATATTTCTGAGTGTGATATAATTTAAACATAAATATATTTCTAATTTTTAGAGAAACAATACTAGAGAACAAACTTAAAAAATATATATTACCTGAAGAAAACATTACTTTAGAAAATGGGAAGATTAAATTTATAATTTAGAAATATAAATTTTTTTATAATTGGAATTAAAGTAGATGTTAGTTAGGGTATAATTAAAAAAATATGACAAGAAAAAAATTACGAATTGCTATTATCACTCGCTTTGGCATGCCTTTAAATTCAGAGGCCTATGGTTATTACTATCGCCTCTACCATTTAGTTAATGGTTTAACAGATCGGGGGCATCAGGTAACGGTTTTGGCTCATCCGGATAGTAAAATAAAGGGGCGATTAGTTAAAGCTGAGGTTAAGGAAATTAATTGGGAAACGCAACTGGCCTGCTACACTGAATTTTTGAAAAATTATGGTGACCAGTTTGATATTATCAATGCTCAAACTGATCACATGTGCTGCTATTTAACGCCTTTTATTGAAACGCCGATGGTGCATACTGTTATTTACGGTGGTTTTAATGACATTCCGGTAGTACAAGAAACCCTGGAGATATTTAAAAAACAAAATTTTATTACTTTAAGTAACAGTCTTAAGAAAGTCTATCCCTATTTAAATTGGCAAGGCGTAGTTTATAATGGATTAGATATTGAGGCTTTTAAATTCCAACCTAAATCCAAAAATTATCTATTATTCCTGACTCGGGTGGAACCCCCCAAGGGCATTATGGAAGCTATCCAAGCCGCTCGTGAGAGCGGGGAACAGTTAATTATTGCCGGTATGGCTGATGAGCACTATTTTGCTAAGTATATCAAACCAAAATTAAACAAAAAGATTAGCTATTTTGGTTGCGCTAATTTTAAACAAAAAGTAACGCTACTCCGTAATGCTAAAGCTTTATTACATCCCCATTTATTGCCAGAAGGTTTTGGCAATTCCATGATTGAGGCTCAGGCCTGTGGTACGCCGGTCATTGCCTATCCCCATGGCTCGACGGCTGAAGTAATTCAACATGGTAAAACCGGTTTTATTGTCAAAGATGTTCAACAAATGAAAGCTGCTATTAAAAAAATTAATAAGATTCAGCGAGCTGATTGTCGAGATTTTGTTGCTCAAAAATTTACTCTGGAACAAATGGTTCAAGGCTATGAGGATGTTTATTATAAAATTGTCAACAAAAGTAAATGAAAAAATTATCTAAAAATAGAATTAAGAAATTTTTTTGTTTTAATATAAGCTATTATTTATGTTCTGAAGTAGTTCTGACTTTTTGAGGATATTTTGACGGTTTTCTTAAAAAACTTAATTTTATTAATTAAAACTGGTTCGAATCCGACCCCGGGAGCAACACCGGAAAAGCAGGTTCTAAAGAGCCTGTTTTTTTGTAATGTTCGCTAAAATTTATAGGTTCTAACCGAGTTGAATCAGCATTCATTATATTAACAATATTTTCAACGTGTATAAGTGGTTTTTGTAAAGAAATGTTGAGTTTTCCATCTAAAAGTGAGAGGTTCGAACCAAGTTGATATAAAATATTTCCTTTTTCCTTTGGAGTTGAATTTTCAAATTTAGTCTTAGCTAATTTGGCAAAATCGAATAATTGTTCAGCTTTTTCTAACCAGTCATCAATTTGCTGGTCTTGGTCTCGAAGCAATTCTACCAATCTTGTTTTTTCTTTGTTCAATTCAGATTTTCTGGGAGAAAATTCTTCAATGGTAATTTCATTATTAGCCCTCATTTCAATCAAACCATCAATTTTTTTAATAATTAAATTATAAGATTTTTGATGATTTGACACTATCTGTGTATGAGTTTTTTCTTCAATTTTGCTTTCTTCTTTTAAAACCTCAATAGCCCATTCTGTAAATCCATTAGGTATTTGTATTTCGCTTAACTTTTTTAATATTTGTTCTTCAAGTTTCTCAATTCTAATAGTTTTTTGGGAACAGTTAGTGTCTCTACGTTTAGTGCAGTGATAATAAGTATAAAAATGAACATTGCCATTTTTTTGTCTCTTTACCTTATTTTCAGCGGTTATAGCAGCGCCACACTCTCCACAATGGATCAGGCCGGTATAGGCAAACTCTTTTGTTTTAGGGTGTTGTTTCATTGTTCCTTTTCCAAGTAATGTTTGAACTTTATTAAATTCTTCGCTAGTTATCATTGCCTGGTGTTTACCGTTATGCCAGTCACCACTTCCTTTTGGGTATTCAAATAGACCATAATAGAATGGATCAGAAAATATTCTGTAAAGAGTGCTGATGGCGACTTTTCCGTTTCTTTTATTTTTTAATCCCCATTTATTAGTGGCAGTATCTAAAATACTAGAGACTGAATTACGACCAGTTAGCATTAAATCAAACATTTTTCTGGTCAGATTAAATCTTTCTTCATCTATAATGATTTCCTTTTCACCTTTTATTTTTATGGGATTAGATTTATAACCAAGGGTTGTGTAGGTTGGATACCAACCGCGTTCCGCCTTAGCTCTTAAACCTCTTTTTGTATCAACACTTAAATCTCTGATAAATTGGTTTGCCATACCAAGTTCAACGGCCATTACTATGACGTTATCACTTGGATAATAGTTCCTGCCATAAGTAAATATTTGTTTTATAATTGATTGTTGAATCATCCAACTAATCTGACCACCATCAACTGGATTTCTAGCCAAACGATTTAATTTCCAACATAAAATTCCATTAGCCTCACCCTTGTTTATACGAGCCATCATTTCATTGTAGATTGGTCGACCAGGAGCTTTAGCAGACTTACTTTCTTGCATAATTTCAACAATTTCAAGATTATTGTCTTTGGCGAGTTTAGTTAACTCATTTATTTGGGCATCTATTGAGGCAACTTGCTTGTCTTCGCTTTCAGAGGATTTTCTAGCATAGAGAAAGTATTTAAGTTTTTGTTCGTTTTGGTCCATATATTTGTTATTTACGTAACTAAAAGGGAGCGGCTCTGTGCACACCAACGAATATTACCAAAAGCAATACTTATCAGTCAGAACCGCCCCCTTTCAGGGGATAAGTATAAAAAAGCCTTTGGTTTATGTTATTTCGTTGGTGTGCACTATTATTATACTACAGATTTCATTTTTTATCTATTTTTTTAAAGATATTATCCATATTTTTATTGACTATATTGATGGTATCTTCTAATTTTTCATTAGCTTGTATTAGCTGGAGATATTTTTTAGTTGGCAAATTTTTTCTGTATTTAATTTTGATCTTATTTCTTAGCTGATTGACCACTTGCTCCATATTAAACATTTTATCCAAACTAGCTAATTTTCCCTTGGTGTTTATATTACGGCTTTTATAACTTAAATTTAAGCAATGTCTACAAACAAAATGATGTTTATTTGGAGCCAGGTATAATGTAGCTACTCTTTTACCGCAGTATTGGTTATTTTTATAGTTTGGACAAGAAAACCAGTATCTTTCTTTTCCATAATTACATTTTGTTGTAGTTAGTGTAACTTTATATTCTATTAATTCTTCCTCATCTCCGGTATAATTTCTAATCCAGTATTTTAGTTTTACATATTTTTGCAATTTATCTACTAATATAAATAAATTATTCACATGAGCCTTTTGGTTTTCCCATAAAACTACGCCAGAATAGAGTCTTTTCTTGGACGCTATACATCTTTTTAGGTCATAAATGCTTAGCGATAGACAGTTTTCTTTAAGTATTTTTTTCATATATTATGAAATTACCGAAATAATTAGTAACTTTCATTAATTAATCTAAATTAAAACATAGTTTCAGTAATTTTTACCCCACCACCCAACTCACTATTGTTTTCAGTTTCGTCATTACTCGACTCAATATTCTTTTCAGTTTCAACTTCATTTTTGTTGGAGTTATCGATAGGACAAATTAATATTCTTCTTTTATCATTTAAATCAGGTTCTTGAGATATCAAACCAGAATTTTCTAGCATAGGTATGATTTGTTGCCTTAAAACCCAGTCAGCTAAAATTCGACCATAAACACGAAGGTGCTCTTTGGATATTTCTTTTCTACTTAAGCCGTGGTAGCTTTTATTTGCCCAGGCGGGTAAAATAATTTCTTTGTAAATTTGATAGATAAATGGAGGTAGATTTAATTCTTGGCTTTCAGATATGCTATCCCAGACTATAAATGCTTGCTTAATATCATCTTCGTTAGTAGTAATAGTTGATCCTGTTTTTTCTCTAAACCAAAGATTAAGAAGGGCAAATGCTTTAATTAAAGAAATTATTCTGCCAATATCCCTTTGATTTCTTGGTTTTAGAATCTTGTTTTCCGTGAAGAATGCTTCTCTTATTTTTTCAGGACTACCAATTTTTATTTCTCTAATTTTAGCTTGCTTAATCGCTTTAATTCTTTCTTTGAGCATTTTACGACCAGGATCATTCTCTAATGTTGTTCTATATAATTCACCATTAGTTTCTTTCTTAATCTTTTGATTGATAGCTTCGCGCACTTTTTCACTATTAGTTTCTGGGCTTAAGAGTAAAAATCTAGTAGTTTCTTGTTCGTCTATTTTGAGTCCAGCTGTACAAAAGACGACTGCTGGGAAACCACGTAGAAAGATATTTTTAGTTTTTAAGCCCCCCTTTTTGGATTTATCAGTAATCTTAATGCTTATTTCTTTTTTGTCATGAGATAATAACGGTCGTAGATGTTGTAATAACAAGGTATGAGGTTGATCTAAGAAAATCATAATCTTCCTGGATAAATCAACTAAATAACCGTTTATTTCTTTATTGAACTCACCTGAGTCATGAAAAAAAGCAGTTGGACTACAGTAGCCTATTTCTAAAACATCTTCAGAGGGGAATAGTTGGGCTATTTCTGTAGGGATATAGGATTTACCAGTTGAGGATGGGGCATTAAAGCTGATATTTAATTGGGAACTTTCTGTATATGCTGAAAGTTCACATAAAAAGGCAATTAATTTATTAGTCTCATCTTTTTTAATAGTTAGCCCTAGAATTTCTATTAAAGTTTGGGAGCTTAAAATATCAAATTGCGAACAATCAATTCTGTCAGGGTATTCTTTAGTGTATTTATAAAAAAGGTCATCGATATTGCCATTAAGTTTTGTTAAGTAGTCAGTAATATCTCCGCCAGGACCAATTTCATCGGGTAGGCTTACAATAAAGACTTCACAATCACTATTTTCTAACATTTTTGCTATTTTCATAGATCCTTTTTTTCCAGTTTCATCATTATCTAGACAAATATAGACTTTTTTATACTTTTTACTTACTTTATCCGCCCATTCCTGCTTAAATGTCATGGCTCCATGTGTAGAAGTGATGGCTGGGATGCCCTTCGATAGAAGAGCTAGCCTATCAAGTTCGCCTTCACAAATCATAATACTCTCTTGATCGTTATTAAGCTCCGTCCAGTCGTATATCTGAGCTTCTATGCCATTTGGATAAGTTATCTTATCATTGCCTTGAGTGGGATCTTGTCTGAGTTTAAAGAAGGTGTAGTTCCCATCGGAATCTTTAATAGGAATAGTGATCCATTGTTGGCCATAGAACTTTCCCCAACCCAATTTATATTCGTCTATAAGCTCATTAGAGACCCCTCTAGCGACTAAATAAGCTCTAATGTTAGATGGTAGCGCTTGATGACAAGAATTAACTGAGAACTCATTAATCTGCTTTTTTGTTCTTTTTTTTGGTGCTGGTCTTTTTTTGTCGCCCTGAGCAATGTCAGAAATTTTATCTCCTAAATGTTTTGACAGAGTCACTATGTTGCCTTGTTCACCACAAACTTTGCAGTCATATTGACCAGTTTCAATATTAAAATACAAATGTTTAGGTTTGCCACAGAATAGACAGTCGGTGATCAGTTCTTCGCCAGCTACCTTATATTCTATGCCTTTGCTATCTAAATAGTCTTTGATACTAATTGTTTTTAATTCCATATAATTTAATTTTAATTATTTTTTATTAGGGCATGGACCAATAATTGCTTTAAATAGATTTATTAGTCTCGTCCCTTTTTCTAAAGTCTCTTTTTCACTAATTTCTTCCTTAAACTCTCGTTTATATATAGCTTGGAAAGAAGCTATTTGTTTAGGAGTCATAGGATTCGCGTGAATATAGTCTATTTTTCAACATCTTTTGATTATCAGCGAATAATCTTGGGTTCATTTTTAACTTGCCATTCCAATATTTTTGGATAGCTAAATCAAGCCCAATAGATCTTTGAAAAATAAATTGAGATTTTTTTGGATTACTTCTATCTAAGTTCCAAACATTAAAGCCTAGAGTTAAAAGGCTAGCAGCTAAACTTAAGTCAGATGTTATAAAGGACTCAGAGGCTTGCCCTTTAGAAGTAATTGTTAGTTTCTTGGTAATCATAATATTAATTTTAGTTAATTAGATTACCGATGCACCGGTTTTATTAATTGTTTGCAAACAAAAAAGCCGAAGCTTTATACTTCGACTTTAACATGTTGCTAGTTACCTAATTTCACCTAACTTTACCTAACTAATTTTATATACTCTTCGTTGATTTTTATATATTTAGTGCTTAATTCCAGGAAATTATCTATTTCGGTTTTATCTTTAATAATTTTATTTATAGCGTCACCCGCAGTATAAAACTTTTTAGTTTTATTTTGAAATTCAGTCTCGCCCCAATCTTCAAAAATTTCATCGTTACTCCAGTTTTTTTTAGGATCTTTAAAGATTGTATTAAGAAGATCTTTCTGAATTGGCTTTTTATTAAAATTTATTTCAGTATTGTTTGTTGTTAAATAGCCATTTAGAAAATTAATATTACTATTCTTTTCGATCATGCTTTTTTTATGATTAGTGTCATCTAGTTTATTTTTAATAAAATTATTATAAAGTTTATAAAATTCATTACCTACCTTAAACTGACAAAGTCCAGGGAAATAAATATCGTCTAATTCTCGCCAAGGATACCATTTATCTTCTATGTATGTCCCCCCATCAAGGTCTGTTATGGTTAAGTTTTTAATAATTTTATGTTTTTCTAAATTAAGTAAAATTTGAAAAATGACTGAAAACTCTATTTTTAGAAATTTAATATCTTCTGACTGTATAGCGAATGTTGCTGATTTAATCTCTTTATTTTTATATGTGTCAACTTTCATTTTAATAAAATCCAAAATAGATTTAGTAGTCTTATTTAGGTTAAAATCGTTCATATTTAGTATAATTAAATTTCTATATTTGTTCGTCTATATTTATAACTAGCTTATTACCACATTTTTGATAAAACATACGCTTTACTTTAATTTTTTAATTATTATTACCATAATCAATATTAACATAGATAATTATAATTTTATAATTTATTTAGTTAATTAGAGTAATAAACATTATCTATTTGAGGAATTTATTTAATCTCATTGTTTTTCGTGGGGTATGGGCTTATTAGCTTATGGTGCTGTCATTCCTATTGATTTTATTCTTATTTTTAAGTATTATTAAAGTAACAATTAATAAGCTTAACCCTTAATTATTAAGGCATGGTTTAAAGCCCTGAACAGCAGAGATGGTCTTCTGACCGATTTTTGGTAATTATATGTATATGCTAACCTAAATAAATGAATATATTGGCAAAAAACATTAAATACTACTGCCGTTAATAATAAACGACCTTTTTAGGGTCGTTTTTTTAAATATGAAAAAAATACTATTATTTCTATCATTATTTATAGTTTTGGGATTATTGCCAAATACTTCTCACGCTATTACTCAAAATCAAATCAATGCAGAGGTTCAAATTGTTTGTACCGATGGTGCTGATAGTTGGTTTAGTGGATCAGGGACAATTATTGACCCTAAAGGAATTATATTAACCAATAGGCACGTAGTTGAAGGAGCTTATCTTAATACTTGTTTTATTGGTTTTATGGAATCAATAAACCAAGAGCCAAATTTTGGTACTGAGGGAAACTATAATTTAGCGGAAGTAAAATATATTACAACTGATGAATCCATGGATTCAGCTGTTCTATATTTGGATAACCCGAATAATAAAATATTTCCTTATATCAATATTTGGGATTCAAACTCTAGTGACTTAAAGTTTGGTGATAAATTAGAAGTTATTGGTTATCCTGGTATAGGAGGGTCAACCATAACATATACATCAGGAGATTTTAGTGGTTTTGGAAGCTTATCTGACGGAACTCAAAATTATATAAAAACAACAGCCATGTTAGAGCACGGAAACTCTGGGGGATCAGCTTATAACCAAAAAGGTGAATTTGTTGGTATACCCTCAATGGTCATTACGGGATCTTTAAATTCTATAAGCTATGTTTTGTCTGTAGATAGCATAAAAAAATGGCTTCTAGGAAATCTAGGGCAAAATTATAAAAATAATATTATAAATAAAGTCCCCGAGAAAATTGAACAGCCTGGCACCGCACTACAATCAGATATCACTCCACCGAACATAAATGCTATAAAAAATCTATGTTATCGATATTATGATAATAATTTGAAAGAATTAGGGGTTAATTGCACAAGCAATACAAGAAAAAAAGTTGAGGAGTATAGTGTAGTCGATTTTTATATTAATGGGGATGATTTTTCTGAAGTCAATGTTAACGGAATAAAACAAGTATATTATTATTTTGACAGCAAACCACATACTTCAGTAGACAAAAATGCAACTATAAAAATTCCTAAACTATTCAGACAAAATGAACTAACAATTTCAGGTATAAACAACATGCAGGAGCCAGGGATATATTATTTTTCCTTTTTTCTTCAAGATAATCAAGGAAACTTATCTAACGCATATATATATGAATATGTATATGAACCCCAATCATTTAAGGCTATACAAGGAATAACATTTTATAAAGACAAAAATCAAACACAACCAGTGGCAAGATACAATGTGAATGTAAATCCAATTAATTATGGATCAAATGTCCCTCGATGGCAACAATTACCTCCTTTTTATGCACCGCTAAAGTGTGAAACGAGATTAAAAGAACTAACAATTTCCTGGGAGTATCCTTCAAGTTATAATGAATATGCTGTTGACATTTTTAATGCATGGGATCCGTTGATTATGGTCTCTGTGGATGGCAAGATAATCAGTCAGAATACATATACTATGCCAAATTTAAACAATGGTAAGTCAATAAAATATTACAAGGGTATTGATGTGGGCTCAGACTCAGGGGTGGGTAAATATTTTGAATTTTATTTAAAACCATTAACCAGCGCCGCCTTGATAGAAAAAAAACATAAACTTCTTCAAATAGTATACAACCCGTATCTAACAGCTGATTTAGCTTGTGATAAATTAACTTATTATGGCGAAGAAGTATTTAAAAAGACAACGGCGACGCCTAGACTTATTTCAAATACATTGAGAGGTAAGATTCTTTTACAAGTAGAGTTGCATGGCGAGGCATGGTATGTGAACCCTAAAGATGGCAAAAGATATTATATGGCGAACGGAGACAAGGCTTATAACATAATGCGAGATATGGGCGTGGGAATTACTAATATAGACTTAGAACAAATAAGGAATAATAAAACCTCCGCAAAAAAACATAGTGGTAAAATATTCTTGCAAGTAGAAGACTTAGGGCAAGCTTATTATATAGATTTTAACGGAGTCGCTCACTATCTTAAAGATGGCGCTGCCGCTTATGAAATCATGAGAAGTTTAAGTCTGGGAATTACTAATTTGGATTTAGACAAAATTCCCGAAGGAAACTTATAAATTATATGAATTTAGAAGAAAGAAAAAAAGAGATAAATAGTCTAAAACTAACATTTAACATTATGAAAAAAAATCTTTCTTGGTCAACATTACTTATAATTGGAGTCGTGGGTAAATTAGTAGGTTATTTATTTTCAGACAATATGTTTGCTTTAGGAGTCGGTGTTATTGGTGATGTCTGTTTTATAATTGGCATTATTTATTTTTTTATATTCCTGTTTCATAAAAATAAGGAATTAAGAATGAAAAAAAAGACGAAAGAATTAAAGTTTTAATGCTCTAATCAGAAAAGAAATAAAAGCCGAAAATTTATAATATATAATTAATCAACTAAAAATATATGCAAGAGAAAATAAGGCCAATTTATTTACAATTACAGGGATATTTAAACCAATTACCTAAGAGTGAAGACAAGTATGCTGATGTGGAAACAAAACAAACTTGGGAGGGTTATCACCGAGTAATTGATAATTTAAGTGAGATCTTGGGAGAAAATCTTGACGATTTTAAATTAGAAATTAAGTCTGGTGGTGGCGATAGCTTTCAGTCACGTTATAACTATGTGAATTTAAATAATTTTAGATTTCAGCTAGGCGGATTAATATCAAGGCTCTATGGTCAATATTTTTCAGATGAACGCAATCCTTTAGACGGTTCTCCGAGTACGGTGATCAATACTACTCAAAATCAAAGCCAAACTGTTCAATTAGAAATAGCAATAGAGATGACAGAGCTCATTACTAAAAAATTATTAAATTATAAAGATGGAACAAAAGAGAGGACATTTTTAGAACAGGTTAAAGATGGTCTTAGGGGTGGAAAAAATGTCGTAGAGTTAATAGATTTAATATTAAAGACTGGTGCGGCACTCGGATTAACTGCAGTAAATATGATTTCCTTGTTATCAAAATAAGTACTTTATATTATATAATCTTTATGGGTGGAGAGCTTTAAATGGACTAGCTAAAGATTTAGCATGTTTGTAGAAAAATTATAAGATGGTTAAAATAAGTAACTATATATGCCAAACGAAAAATTTACAGAAAATGATGTAATTGAGTTGATTAATATAAAAACTGAGACAAAAAATCTTGATTACAAGGAGAAATTGAATTGGCTGGAAGGCGGCCAAAGAGATGAAAAACTTGCCATAATAGCAGATATTCTAGCAATGGCTAATACAATGGACGGAGGTCGAATAATTTTTGGTGTTAAAGATAAAACATTTGAACCGGTCGGTTTATCAGGAGAAGATTTTAAATCATTTGACACGACTACGGTTAGTGATTTGTTAGGCAATTATGCTGAGCCAAAAATACCAATTTATCTTTATAAGTTTCCAATTCAAAGTGAGAAGTTAACAGGAAATTTTATCGTTATCGATGTGCCAGAGTTTTCCGACACTCCTATAATTTGTAAAAAGAGCGCACATTCAAGTAGTCGGCCCAATAAACAAATATTAAAGGAGGGGGCAGTGTACGTAAGGACAGATAAAGCAACAACAGAAATTATTCCGTCATATTTTGAAATGAAAGACCTTTTAACACGGGCTATAAGAAAAAATAGTGATGAGTTATTGAGAAATATAAAAAATCTTATCAATGGAGGGGCGCAAGATGTTTACAATAAAGATAATGAGGTGAAAATAGCACAATCAGAAGTAGATGAGGCTGATGGTTTTTTCAGGGATAGAATAGATGAGGGTTTATTAAACTTTGGTTTTTGGAAAATATCGGTAATTCCTGTCAATCCTTCTAATTTAGAGCTATTTAACAATCAAAAAGAGGTCAAAGAAAAAATTAAAAACTCGAAAGTTGAATTAAGGGGCTGGGATTTCCCTCACACTGATCGTGAAAACGTATCTAATTTTAATAAAGGATTTCAATCACATACTATTTGGGAGAGATATATTGAGGGTTATAGAGCTTATCAAAGTGGTGTATTTGTTTGGAAAAGAGCCTTTTGGGAGGATGTCGATGGAAGGGTTGATGAAAAAGACCAAAGTAAAGTGATGTCGTTTATTAGCGCAATATGGTCTTTAACAGAATTTTTATTGTTTTTTTCTAGGTATTACCGAGATACCAATATCGATGGTGTGATATTACGAGTAGAAGCATCAGGAGTAAAAGATAGGAAATTAGTTTCACTTAATTCTGAAGCTTATTTAGATTATAATTATATTTCAAGCGAAAATATTTTTATATACGACAAGCAGTTTAATATCACTCAATTATTTGTAGAGAATAAGGAAATAGCGAAAGATATAGCAAAAAAATTATTTATGATATTTAATTGTGAATTAAGCGATAATGTTATTAACAATTGGCAGGATAAATTAATCGATGGTAAAAATTAACTAATTTAGATTAATCAAGTTCTCATCTAAGGCGCACGCTGAATTGGTAATGCCATTATATAATGAAATTGGGGTTTGTTCTAAGGTTCAGGGGTACTATAAATTTAGAGCTTGTATCTATAATATAATTAGCATGGGGGCAGGGTGGGGCGTACCCCCCCCCTGAATATATAGTGAGCCCCCCCGGAAAAAAAAGGGGGGGGGCAGACTATTTAGTCATCAAACAGGCTCTAACTGACTTTAGTTTCCGGAGCCATATAAAAACACCAACTTTGGTGTTTTTATTTTTGACTTTTGACTAATTTTATGGGATTATAAAGGTAGTATAAAGAAAAAATAACGTTTATATAAATTTATTTGTATGTCAGATATTAAGCAATTAACACAAAGAATACAGGATTTTATAAAAGATCGTGATTGGAAACAGTTTCATAATTCTAAGGATATGGC
>Ga0307992_1001355_pt1 | contig 14551 bp, 9 predicted proteins | sample EllFjometagen133_FD_203162 | JGI IMG/M metagenome (GOLD analysis project Ga0307992, IMG submission 203162) | Marine microbial communities from Ellis Fjord, Antarctic Ocean - #133 | ecosystem: Environmental > Aquatic > Marine > Unclassified | place: Southern Ocean | collected 2014-10-08
GTTTGAGCTAGCCAAATTGTCTCTCTTGGAATGGTTCTTTTAATGCTATTATTGACCACTACCTCTTTTACTGTATCATGTGAAGGCATCGCTGCGACAGCTCCATCATTTTTCTCGCAAGCGACAATTGTTCTTTCAATCAAATCATTTGTAACAAATGGTCTTGCGGCATCATGTACACAGACTATTTCACATTTATTTGAGAGTTTGTTCAGGCCAGCCAAGGCGGAATCCTGCCTTAACTTTCCGCCTTCAACAACTGTAATTCTACTATTTAATTGGGCAACTTCATAAGTGATTGCCTTTTGCAAATCTTTTGGCACTACCAAAACAATTTCATCAATTAAATCGCAATCAACAAAACTTTGCAAGGAATATAAGTACAGTGGTTTTGCTCCCAGTTTTTTAATTTGTTTCTTTTCGCCAAATCTTAAACCGGAACCCGCAGCAACAATAACTGCGCCTATATTATACTCCTTTTGCATTACTATATAATTAACATCGCATCACCATAACTCAAAAAGCGATAATCATTTTTCTTTGCTTCTTTATATGCCTTTAATATTAAATCAAGACCAGCAAAGGCACTTACCATCATTAATAGTGTACTTTGAGGTTGATGGAAATTTGTGATCATGGCATCTATCATCTGAAAATTAGATGGCGGATAAATAAATTTATCTGTCCAACCACGCTTTGGGCTAACTTGAAACCCTGATACCGCCACTGTTTCTATAGCGCGCACCGTTGATGTGCCAACAGCTATTACTTTCCTGCGTTTTTTACGTGCCGTATTTATTGCCATTGCCGCTGATGGCGATACTTCAAAATACTCTGAGTCCATTTGGTGGCGATTTAAATCTTCGACCTGTACAGGGCGGAATGTTCCCAGTCCAATATGCAGGGTAATTGTTTCTTTTATCACTCCTTTTCGTTCAATTTTGTCTAATAATCCCTGCGTAAAGTGTAGTCCTGCAGTTGGTGCTGCTACAGCTCCTCTTTTCTCTGCATACACGGTCTGATAACGAACTTTGTCTTTTTTCTCTGATTCGCGTTTAATATAAGGAGGCAGTGGCGAAATACCAATTCGGTCAATTATTGAATATATATCGTCACCTTCATGCTCAAATCTTACTACACGCCCGCCAGATACCGTATTGTCGATGACGTCACAGTATACGTTGGGTGCTAACTCTAATTTATTCCCGATACGAACTTTACGAGCGGGGCGAACCATAACTTCCCATAAATTTTCATTTAATTCACGCAATAAAAACACTTCTACCTTTGCTTCTGTTTTGTCTTTTGTGGCAAATAGGCGTGCCGGAAAAACTCTTGTATTATTCACCAGTAATAAATCATTTTTCCGCATGTAATCAGTTACTTCGTGGAATTTTTTATGCTCTATTTCACCGGTATCGCGATGTAATACTAATAATTTAGATTGGTCGCGACGCGTTGCCGGGTACTCGGCTATATATTTACTTGGTAATGAGTAATTAAAATCAGCTAACTTATATTTTCTCTTTTTTTCAATCATTAAACAATCCTCGTTGTGATATTTTTTTTCCTAATAATTTAAATGCTTTTTCTTGGGCAATTCGCCCCCTGGATGTACGCTGTATAAATCCTTCTTTTATTAAAAAGGGTTCATACACATCCTCAATAGTTGTTGAATCTTCCCCGATTGCAACAGCTAAGGAGCCGATTCCAACCGGCCCTCCATCAAACTTATCAATTAATGTAGACAATATTCGTCGATCCATATTATCTAACCCTGTTTCGTCAATTCCAAGTGTGGTCAAAGATTTTTTTGCGATATCTTTATTTATTATTCCATGAGCTTTAACCTCTGCATAATCTCTAGTACGTCGCAGAATGCGATTCGCAATTCGCGGTGTGCCGCGGGAGCGACGGGCTATTTCCCAAGTACCGTCATCATCGATTTCAATCTCTAATATTCCTGCCGAACGTTGTACAATATGAAACAAATCCTCATCGCTATAATAATCTACCCTTAACACAACACCGAAGCGATCACGCAATGGCGATGTTAAATTTCCTAATCTTGTCGTAGCACCGACCAAGGTGAAGGGCTCTATATTTAATTGAACACTTCGAGCCCCAGGACCCTTGTCAATCATAATGTCGATTCGGAAATCTTCCATAGCAGAGTATAAATATTCTTCGACAACGCTATTCAGTCTATGTATTTCATCTATAAAGAAAACATCGCGGTGCTCTAAGTTGGTTAACATTCCCGCCAAATCGCCCGCACGATCTAAAACAGGACCAGAGGAGGGGCGAATATTGACATTTAGTTCTTTGGCAATAATGTTGGCTAAGGTTGTTTTGCCAAGCCCGGGTGGTCCAAATAATAATACGTGATCAAGCGCACCTTCTCTTTTATTTGCCGCTTCGATATAAACCATTAAACTTTCAACCAATTCTCTTTGACCAATAAAATCATCAAAATGTGATGGTCTAAGCGATTTTTCGATAACTAAATCATCATCATTGGGAACAGGGTCAGTCATATGTAATTCGTTAATCATACAAAATATGTAAAAAAGGTATATATTGAGGGCGTGAAAATACTACTTGGTTTCAAGGTTTTCCAAATATTGAGTGCAAAAAACTAATTTACGCTCATCGCGTGTTGCTATAAAATAATCAGTTTTATATTGATATATTTAAATTTGCTGCTACAACTAAAACCATTATGACAAAACAGAAGGCGATATAACTGATTTTGTCTTTAAGTGCAAAAACTATTGGGTCGTCTGTCATTTTTCCCTTGTGGGCAACAAACCACATTCGCATTAACCAATATAATAAAATCGGAATTGTGAGCCAAATTAATTCAGGTTGTTTATATAGCACCATTACCTGATCACCATTAATATATAGCGCTAGAATTAATAGCGATATAAACCCACTTGAAATGCCAAACTTTTGCACGATGTCTAAATCAATTACGGAGTATCCTCGCCCAAACAATTCTTCTTGGTCGTTATTTTTAATGAGCAATAAGTCAGCGTAACGTTTCATAAATGCTAGGCTTAAAAAGAAAAACAAGGAAAACCCTAAAAGCCATGACGAGACCTCAACCTCCACAGCCAAACCACCCGCCAAAACTCGCAACGTATACAGTGCACCTAAAATTATAACATCAAGAAATAGTTTTTCCTTAAAATATAACGAATAGCTCGTAGTTGTTATTAAATATATTGTTAATATAACGGTAAATGTGTTTGGTAAGGAACTAATTGCTAATATAAAACTAGTGATCAATAAAATTGGTATTGCAAAAACACCATATGCAATCGAAAGATGTCCTGCTGCAAAAGGTCTATTTTTTTTGTAAGGATGTTTCCTGTCTGCCTCCAAATCAAATAAATCATTTAAAATATATACAGCTGATGCGCTTAAACTAAATGAAATAAATGCTATAACAACCTGGAAAAAGAGATTTAATTCTAAAAGTCTGTGGGACATGAATAACGCCAGAAACAACAACCCGTTTTTAGCCCACTGATGTACACGCAGTGTTTTTATCCACTTCTTAAAAAAATTAGTGCTGCTTGTTGGCAGAACAGCAATTTTATCTTTATCTTTTTTTACCTGGTTTATTAAACTAGTTTTATTGGTACTAATAATCGCAGTGTGTGCTGCTCTCCATATTGTAATATCGGCTTTCGAATCACCAATATAGTCAAATTTATTAGTACTAATTATACCCTGAATTACAGCGAGTTTATTTTCCCCTTTGAGATTTATGCTGGAGCCTGATCCAATCGTTGAAGTAAAAATCTTTAGGTGTTTTGAAATACTATCAGCTATTCGTTGGTTTGCAGCAGTTATTAAGTAAACGTCTCTGCCTGAGTTCTTCGCGTTGGATATATATTCTATAACCTTACATCTATAGGGCAAAGTTTCAGCGTTAGGAATTACCTTTTTTGCTATTTGGTCTTTAAAATGAGCTCTCCCGGAAGATAACCAAATAATTAGTTTCCAAAATTGCAACGGATGTCCCTTTAAATACAATAGGCAGGATTCCCACAGAGTATCCGTAGACACCAATGTTCCATCAAGGTCTACAAATAATGGTCGCGAGTTTCTTTTATCCTTATGCATCTATTAATATTCTTAGTTTAATTTTCTTTTTCTAATTATCATTGTCAATGTAAATATAAGAACCATTCCCCAAGAGATAATTGTAATAATAAGAGCCTTCATTACGCCTTCTGTGCGAAATTGCATATCTATTGATTCATTATCAAGTGGTTTTAGTACCAATTGTCCATTTTCATTTAGTAAAGTGGCATTCTCAGAAATAATGTTAAAGTGTTTTGCATCTGTTGCCGGTATTTGGGGGAATATATAGCTGTTTACTTTTACATCATTGTTTGGTTTGATAATTATATTCTTCGGAGTCACTTCTAATATAGGAGGACTTGTGCTTTTATTTGACTCTATAACAACTCTTGGGGGCATAACAGGAAGAATCTCATGACTTTCATATGGAACAGAAGAAGCCAAATTTGTCCACATGGCTGTCGAAAATATTAATGGAATGGCTAATAATAGCTCAAATTTTAGATTTGGAAAGTGCGTAACGATAGGTTCAAATAATTTCCTATTTTTCTTGAAAAAATACGTTAAAAGAAAAACGACCAATAACACACTAAATATAACAATCAACCAATGTAGAATAGATGAATATACTTTATCAAAACGAAAATAATAGAACTCGAGATTATTTTCGTTAATTCCTTCCATTTTTTTTCTTAGCCAAAAATATCCAGTATCATTGTATGCACCAGTTATTACTTCGCCAAATTTATCAGTTATCGCGCCCTTAAACACCTTGAATAGCACAATCGTGAAACCCGTTCCAAACAATATTGTTTGAAATGACCTCTCCAAAGTTTTTTTGGTTATGTACCAAAATTTGGTATCAACTAATTGATGAAACTCTTTCCAAATTTCTTTTGAATAATTTGCCAATAAAAGGGCAAATCCAAAATAAGAACCCATAATAAAACGAATACCATGGTTTTTAATACTCTCAAATAACGGAATGTCTAATATTGACACTGCTCTCATTGTCAAATACCATATTTGATAAAATGATATAATAAACAAAAGTGAAGAGGCAATAAAAACGGCATTATAATTCAATCCATTTTGTTGCTGTGAACTAGGGTTGTGAACAATTTTTCTATATTTTGCAACAACTATAGCCAACATAATAATTGATAAACCCCAAAACTGACCTGAGTCATGCGGTGTCAATGACCATCTTAAAAAATCAGAATGAAAAAACAAATCCAAAGGAGGAATTGTTATTGTTGGAATTAATGCATAAAAAAGGAAGAAGGATAAGTTATATCCATTAATTTCTACCCACGGGCGAACATAGTCTCCATATGTATAACCTGTAATATAAATTCTCACCAAGGCAAGCATTACTGCCAATAAAGGAATTGTTACTACCCTAAGTATTCGTTTCCATTCTTTCTCAAGTAAAATATGAAACACTTCATACAATATGTAGAACAATCCAATATATTGAACAATATAAATACCGCCCTGCAAAACAATTAATCCCAGAACGGCTGCTGAACCTACAATGCCAATTATTGCTCTGCGATCTGCAACAAAATAAATTAACCACGGAAATAAATAAAAATTATACCATGTAAAATATGCTACCGAAATATGCTGCATTATTATAGGTGAAAATAAAAACAGAATAGTAAATGTTCTGAATTGTGACTTATTCCAACTTAGTTTTCTTTTAAGTGCAAATAAACCGAATACACCTATTAAGAATTGAATAATAATATATAATTTTATGTAAACCTTGGCACTTATTAAATAGAGTAAGGGCGTAAATGGTGAAAACAGTGCTGTTTCAGGATTAGCAATTATGGCAGAGGTTCCTGGTATTGGAGGTCTCCAGGCGACCTCCTCTAATATATTCCACCAAAAATATGGTAAGGTATGATAGTCATTAAAGGCCGTTTTAAAATATTCAAAATAAGCAATTTCTTTAATCCAATCCAAAATTCCAACATTGTCATTTATAAGCCAGAAAAAATATATCAGGCTCGCAATTGCAATATATAGATATCCTTTTTCCCAAAACCACAAGAGTCTATTTGAAACTGATTTACTCAATTGAGATTATCCTATTTTCTCTTTTAAAAATTCTCCCGTGTACGATTTAGAATGTTTTACTAAATCTTCCGGGACACCGGTAAATATTACTTCTCCACCTGCGTCGCCCCCTTCAGGACCGAGATCAATTACCCAATCAGCACATTTTATCACATCCAAATTATGTTCAATCACAATTACTGTGTTGCCACGGTCAACCAATGTTTGAAGCACTGTTAATAACATTTTTACATCCGCAAAGTGCAATCCCGTTGTGGGTTCATCTAAAATATAAATCGTTTTGTCGCTACTGGTTTTTGATAATTCGGTTGCCAGTTTTACCCGTTGCGCCTCTCCACCCGATAATGTCGTCGCCTGTTGGCCAAGACGAATATAACCAAGCCCAACCTCACACAAAGTAGTCAATTTTTTAAATACTGATGGAATATTTTTAAAGAACTGCTGCGCTTCTTCAACAGATAGGTCCAACACTTCCGCAATATTTTTTCCTTTATATTTCACTTCAAGCGTTTCGCGATTATATCTTTTTCCCTTACAAACTTCGCATGTAACATAAACATCCGGAAGAAAATTCATTTCAATTTTTATTATTCCATCACCTTGACACGCTTCACACCTACCTCCTTTTACATTAAAGGAAAACCTTCCCGGTTTATATCCTCTTAATTTTGATTCTGGAAGTTGTGAAAACAAATCACGTATAAAAGTAAAAACTCCGGTATATGTTGCGGGGTTCGAGCGTGGAGTCCGTCCTATCGGTTTTTGGTCTATATCAACTACTTTATCTAAAAATTCTAAACCAGTAATTGATTTATATCGCAACGGATATTTTCTTGCTTTATGTAGGTCGCGTGCTAAAATCGGATATAAAGTTTCGTTCACTAACGTACTTTTGCCGCTACCGGAAACCCCCGTTACAACAATAAATTTGCCAAGTGGAAAATTAACATCAATGCTTTTCAGATTGTTGCCTTTGGCCCCAACAATCGTTAAACTTTTATTGAATCCCTTTCTGCGTATTTTTGGTAAAGTGATTTCTTCTTTACCCGTCAAAAATTGTGCTGTAATTGAACTTTCACATTGCAATAGGTCGTTAGGCTTACCGGAAAAAATGATTTCCCCGCCATGTTCGCCGGCGCCCGGCCCAATGTCAATAATATGATCAGAGGCTTCCATAGTTTCTTGGTCATGTTCCACAATTAAAATCGAATTACCTAAATCTCTTAATGCTTTTAATGTACTTAATAATCTTGCGTTATCGCGCGGATGCAATCCTATGGAAGGTTCATCCAACACGTATAGCACACCAACCAGTTGTGATCCAATTTGCGTTGCAAGACGAATGCGTTGGTTTTCGCCTCCGGAAAGTGTTGTCGCCGATCTTTCAAGTGTAAGATAATCCAAACCAACATTAACCAAAAATCCAAGTCTTTCAGAAATTTCTTGCAATATTTGCTCAGAGATTATTTTTTCAGTTTTGTTTAAATTTAAATCTTGTATATATGTTAAAATCGAACGAATACTCATATGCGATATATCGCCAAGATTTTTTCCACCAACTGTAACTGCTCTGCTTTCTTGTTTCAATCGAGCACCGTTACAATCTGGACAAGGCTGCATGCGCATATACTGTTCAATCCAAGCCTGAATATGAGATGATTGTGTTTGCTTATAGCGACGCATAAGATTATTGATTGTTCCTTCCCATCCACCACGATAAGTACCACTCCACCTGTCAGACGTATAAGTCATTTCAAACTGATTGCTACCCGTACCATAAAGCAAAATTTCACGCACTATAGGATCAATTTTATACCACGGTGTTGTGAAACTTAATTTATAATGTTTCGCCAAACTTTTCAAAATACTTCCATACCAATTTCCCCGCGGTTGCTCTCCAAGCGGTGCGATAGCACCTTGAATTAATGATTTTTTTTTATCCGGCACCACTAATTCTGGATCAATTTCCATTTTTGAACCTAGCCCCTCACATGTTGGGCATGCTCCATAAGGAGAGTTAAACGAGAACATCCTCGGAGTTAATTCTTCCATCGAGACTTCACAGTGAGCACAGGCAAAATGTTCGCTAAATAGGTGGTCTTTGTCAGGCAATTCATGTACTAATATCAATCCCAAGCCAATCTTTAATGCTAGTTCAATCGATTCGGTAAGTCGCTCATGATAATCTCCTTCAAGTACTAAGCGATCTACCACAACTTCGATTGTGTGCTTTTTTGTCTTAGTTAGTTTTATTTTTTCATCAAGATTATGTAGCCTGCCATTAACACGAACTCGCAGAAAACCTTCTTTTTTGATTTCCTCAAAGACGCCCCGATGTTCTCCCTTTCTACCACGGACGACCGGAGCCAAAATATAAATTCGTGTATCATTTTTGAACTTTTTAACTGTATCTACAATTTGTTGTACAGTTTGTCGCTGAATTGGTCGTCCGCAAATCCAACAATGTGGTTTGCCAATATGCGCGAATAACAATCGAAGATAATCGTGAATTTCAGTAACAGTTCCAACAGTAGATCGCGGATTGCGTGCAGCTGTTTTTTGTTCGATTGAAATCGCAGGTGACAATCCTTCAATATAATCCATGTCGGGTTTTTCCATCAGTCCTAAAAATTGACGGGCATAAGAAGATAGCGATTCCACATAGCGACGCTGTCCCTCTGCATAAATTGTATCGAATGCCAACGATGATTTACCTGAGCCAGAAAGACCGGTAATTACAACTAATTTATTACGTGGAATATCCAAATCAACGTTTTTTAGATTGTGTTGCCTTGCACCACGAATTATGATTTTATCAGAATATCCTTTCATAAATTATTATTTTGTTGTCCTTCTGTTCAAAATGTAAACTGAAATTTACCTTTTATCTCAATTCTTTCAAAAACAGATTCTATATTTTTATATATTTCTATTATAAATGTTTTAATATATTTTTTGCTGAAATTCAGATTATGTTGATCATCAATAATTGATGTAATTTCCAATATGAATTCACTACAAAATCACATATTAATCGCAATGCCACATATGATTGACCCATATTTTGGTAAAGCTGTGGTTTATATTTGTGAACACACTAAAGACGGTGCAATGGGACTTGTAATTAATCGGCCATTTTTGGAACCTGATCTCAAGAAACTTTTCACAGAAATATATGAAGATAATGAAAATATACTAAAGATCGTGCCAACTGTACATTTTGGTGGTCCAATAATGATTGAACGCGGAATTGTTTTGCACAGTACAGACCATACTGTTTCAGAATCAGTAAAAATTGCCGATACAATTGCAATGACAAGCCACAAAGATATTTTAGGCGATATTTCAAAGAAAAATGGGCCTACCAGCTTTAAACTATTTTTAGGACATTCCGGTTGGGGAAGTGGACAGCTCGAAAAAGAAATTGAACGCGGCGATTGGCTGTTACAAAACACAACTCCTGATTTTATTTTTGACGTCCCTGAAAAATATATGTGGGGACAAGCTGCCCGCACTCTTGGTGTTGAGATAAATGATTCTGCCAGTATAGGCGGCCACGCTTAGACTTAATAGGATATTTTATGTTTTATAAAATATTTTTACTCTCCATTGCAGTTGCTATTTCGTCTTGTAATATTTGTGAACTCGATGAAACTGATAAAGAACCTCCACGTACACTTTCATCCTCCGAAAAAATTATTGTTTCAGCTGATAATAATTTCGGATTAAAACTTTTTAAAGATCTTAATACTGCTGATCCTGATAAAAATTTATTCATTTCGCCATTAAGTGTTTCTCTGGCATTAGGAACGATGTTAAATGGTGCCAATGGCGATACATACGAAGCCATGAAAAACACATTAGAACTAAATGGCTTGACAGAAACTGAAATAAATGAATCTTACCGCGATTTAATTGAATTATTAGCCAATCTTGATGAAGAAGTCATATTCAATATCGCTAATTCGATTTGGCATAGAAATACTTTTTCAGTTGAACAATTATTTCTTGATACTAATATGGAATATTTTGATGCTGAAGTTCAAGGATTAGATTTCTCTAATCCTGATGCCAAAAATATGATAAATGACTGGGTTAATGAAAAAACAAATGGTCTAATTGATAAAATCTTGGATGAGGATATTCCTGCTGAAATAGTAATGTATTTAATCAATGCAATTTATTTTAAAGGCTCATGGACAAGTGAATTTGATAAAAATCTTACACTTGATGAATCGTTCTACAATTATGACAACACGGTTTCCTCTGTTCCTTTAATGCATCAAAATGAATATTTTTTGTACATGGAGACTGAGCAATTTCAGGCAGTTGATCTGATGTACGGTGATTCACTTTACTCAATGACAATCTTATTACCAAAAGATGGAAATGATGTTAACGACATCGTTGCGACGTTAGATGAAAATACATTGTCAAGTCAATCTTACAGTACAGATGTTGATCTGTATTTACCAAGATTTGAACTTGAGTGGAAAAAATCTTTAAACAATGTCCTGAAAGCAATGGGTATGGACATTGCATTTAATGAAACCCTTGCTGATTTTACCAGAATTAACCAAAATGGTGGCTTATACATTGACGAGGTGTTACACAAAACATATATCAAAATTGATGAGGAAGGAACAGAAGCAGCGGCTGTAACATCCATTGGCATTAGTTTAACGTCAATGCCAGAAACTATTGATTTCCGCGTTGACAAACCGTATATGTTTATGATTCGAGAAAAACATTCTGGGACAACCCTTTTTATTGGAAAAGTTTTAGAATTATAGACTGTTTGTTGTCATTCCGCACTTGACGCGGAATCCATTTTAATGACATCAATACCCGCCTGCGCGGGTATGACAGATTAGTTTCTGTGCTTCTTTCAGAATGATATAAATATTATAAACTTCGTGCATTCTATTACGTAATTTCTGCCCATGAAAAAGTACATACCAATATTTGCAATCATATTTGCTGCGCTCTTATGGAGCTTGGATGGCTTTCTTCGTCAAGAATTATATAACGTGTCATCGTTTTTAATTGTTGCAATAGAGCATGTAATCGGCGCTCTAGTCTTTTTGCCATTTTTATTGAAAGGTAAAAAAGAAATATTTGCGATGGGGCAGAGAGCTTGGTCATCAATTTTTTGGATAAGCGTGTTTGGTGGTTTGCTTGGTTTATTCTTTTATACAAAAGCTCTTAGCTACATTAATTATATCGATTTATCAGTGGTGGTATTATTACAAAAATTCCAACCGCTGTTTGCGATTTCGCTTGCGGCGGTAGTTTTAAAAGAACGTATCACAAAAAGGTTTTTGCTATTAGCCGTAATGGCTCTCGTCGGTGGATATTTTGTTACTTTCGGGCTAAACCCAATAGCCTCAGGGGATGACAAAACTATAATTGCAGCATTGTTGGCTTTATTGGCTGCCTTTTGTTGGGGGAGTTCAACTGTTTTAGGCAAACACGCCTTAAAAACTCTTTCGTTTCCTGTTGTAACCGCTTTGCGATTGTCCGTTACTGCCACAATAGCAATGGTTGTCTTGTTAGCAATTCGAGGGTTTTCTGATATCAATGTTATTACATTTGCACAATGGAAAATTTTACTATTAATTGTATTCACTACCGGTTCAGTTGCCTTATTCATTTACTATTATGGACTAAAACATGTTAAGGCATCGCATTCGACGATCTATGAACTATTTTGGCCTCTTTCCGCTGTTGCGATAGATTGGATTGTACGCGGGCGGGTCTTGTCACCGGTGCAATACATCGGCGGTACCGTGCTGATATTATCAATAATTCTCCTTACGCGCGAACAAAAAAAACAGAATGGAAAGACTGTCTAGGCACGATTTACGCCATAACTTAAAACTAAATAGTGCTCATGAATTTTGCTGGGGATTTGGAATGGCGTTTCATACGATCTACGCAATTGTACCACTGTTTTTGAAACAATTGGGAGCCCCTACGGGGGTTGTGGTCTCCGTAGCTGGACTTTTTGCAATTTTGATGGCATTACCACAGCTTTTTTCAGCATTAATTGGGCGCAATATTCGTAACATTAAAAGTGTTGCCGTAGGTGTTCATCTACTAATTTGGCCACCTGTTTTTTTAATGGGCTTCGTATTTTCATTCTTTGCTCCAACTGGACCTGCCGCCTGGATTTACTTTTACGCATGCTTCATCCTTTATGGACTATCGATAGGCTTTCTCATCCCAATTTGGACAGATTTTTTACGGCATGCCGTTAATGAAGAATCACGGGGTGCTTTTTTAGGGGTATCATTTGCTTTTAACAGTATTGGCGGATTCATAGGCGGTGTTTTAGTAAAAATATTGTTCAGCAGTTCAATTGCTTTTCCAAAAAACTTTGGTTATGGTTTCTTTATATATTTAATTATGATAATGATCGCAACAATTTTATACTTGGGACTTCGCATTAAATCCCCGGAAGAAAAGCGTCCGCACAAATCTGTCGCTGAATTTTTCTCAGAAACAAAAAATATAATTAAAACACATATTAACTTCCGTCGCTATTTAAGTGCACGCGCTTTCCTTACTGCAATTTATCCCGCCATCAGTTTATATGCTGTTTTTATGCAAGATAAATTCCATTTTGATATCAGCACTGCCGGCATTTTTACAATATTGAATGTCAGTGCTTATGGGCTATCAAGTTATTTGTCCGGTAAGATCGGTGATAAGTTTGGTCATAAAAATGCAATTGTCTTTTCTTTCTCTGCACATCTTTTAGCTGTATTTACAGCATTGTTTACAACAACTATGTTCGGCGTTTACGCCGTATTTATATTTTTGGGGATCGGGCTTGGTTCATTTATGCCAGCATCGATGAATATGGTTTATAGTTTTGCCGGGAAGAGTGATAGCAAATTGTATATGGCATTAGTTGATACATTTTTAGCACCGTTCATTCTAATTGCAATATTCACCGCTGCATATATTTCGGAGACATTTGGTACTGCACAATTATTTTGGGTAATTGCCGGAATGCTCTGCCTCGGTTTATTAATTATGATATTTTACGTGAAAGACCCCGGCTTAACTGCAAAGAAAACTGAACAAATTTTAGTTTAGTAAATCTCCCAAGAAAATTATATTTTTGTCCAATAAATTTTACAATTTTAACAAAAAGAAATACTTATTATGATTGACAAAGAAAACAGATTATATATTGCACGCGGTGAAAATCCGATATATTTATTACCAAAGATGGTAAACAAACACGGTCTTATTGCTGGTGCTACTGGCACCGGAAAGACGGTTACATTACAAGTAATTGCTGAGTCATTAAGCTCAATAGGAGTGCCCATATTTATGTCAGATGTTAAAGGCGACCTTTCGGGGCTCTCCACGGCAGGCAAAGAAAACAAATTTATCAAAAAACGGGTTAAAGAGTTTAATCTCACCGAATATAATTATCATGGTTTCCCAATACGCCTTTGGGACGTTTTTGGTAAAAAGGGTCATCCGGTGCGGACTACAGTTTCCGAAATGGGTCCGTTACTCATTGCTCGACTTTTGGACTTAAATCCCACCCAAACTGGTGTTCTAAATATCGTATTTCGGATTGCCGATGAAAGTGGAATGTTATTATTAGACTTAAAAGATTTACGTGCTATGCTGAATTTTGTCGGTGAAAACGCCGATGATTATACTACCGAATTTGGCAATATCTCTAAAGCAAGTATCGGCGCTATCCAACGTGGTTTATTAGTTCTGGAAGATGAAGGTGGTGACGAATTCTTTGGCGAACCTGCACTAGATGTCTTTGATTTTATACAACAAGACTCGGATGGGCGTGGAATAATTAACATTTTGTCTTCTGATAAACTAATGCGTTCGCCGTCAATTTATGCAACATTCTTATTATGGCTGCTATCAGAATTATTTGAACAATTGCCGGAAGTCGGTGATCCTGATAAACCGAAATTAGTTTTCTTTTTCGATGAAGCGCATTTAATGTTCGACGAAGCACCAAAAGCACTATTGAAGAAAATCGAACAGGTCGTTCGGTTGATTCGATCAAAAGGTGTTGGTGTGTTTTTTGTTACGCAGAATCCGTTAGACATCCCCGACGATGTACTTGCGCAACTAGGAAATCGCGTGCAGCACGCGCTACGCGCATTTACAAAACGCGATCAAAAAGCCGTTCGTGCCGCTGCCGAAACTTTTCGTGATAACCCTAGATTTAAAACAGAAGACATGATCACCCAAATGGGTGTCGGCGAAGCTTTAGTATCGTTTTTAAACGAAAAGGGTGCCCCATCTGTTGTGGAAGCAGCTAAAGTATTACCGCCCGAAAGTCAAATTGGTCCCGTAGATGAAACAGAAATAC
>Ga0307992_1001356_pt1 | contig 14548 bp, 17 predicted proteins | sample EllFjometagen133_FD_203162 | JGI IMG/M metagenome (GOLD analysis project Ga0307992, IMG submission 203162) | Marine microbial communities from Ellis Fjord, Antarctic Ocean - #133 | ecosystem: Environmental > Aquatic > Marine > Unclassified | place: Southern Ocean | collected 2014-10-08
TTTTTTTTAAATGTTAAATTATTTTTAAATTATATACATAGAATGTTAAAAGTTCACTAAATACGTGATTTAAATATTTCTGAAACATTTTTCATGTTAATTGATTGTCCAAATTTGGATTTAACTTCTTTCATGAAAAGTCCTATATCTTTGACCGTGTATGTTGTAGTTTTAAGCATTTTTTCAATTTCAAAAATTGTTTCATTTTTACTTAAGAGTTTAGGTAAGTATTCTGAAAGAATTTCTATTTCAAATTGATTACTTTGTGCTTCAGCATTCGCTTTCATTTTTTTCATTATTGAAAGCGCTTTTTCATCTGGAATATCTTTACCAATTCTATTGAATTCTCCGAGAATTGTTCTTAAAAGAGTTGTTCTATCAGTATTTCTACCGAACATAGATTTTTTAACATCTATTTTAATTTGTTCTTCAATTTTCATATTTCTAAATCATTTTGTTAAATATAACAAAAAATTCATACGAATCCAACAATTACGGTATTAATTTTTTCTCATTTATTTTTGTTACTTCTTTATCTTCGTAACTTCCACCATCCCATATCGAATACCATCCGTCTTCAGAATAGTATGCAACTTCCCAACCGTTTACTGTAACTGGATCATGACCTTTTATTTCATCATTTAAAACAATCCAGTAATATCCAATTTCTCTCATTTTGCGTGTCTTTTCATTGCTTTAGTTATAGATGCCTCAATTGTATTTTCCAACGTATCATAAATACGAGGTTTGTAAGTTTTTGATATTTGTTCGTCATAAACTTTTTTCCACATGATGTCTAAATAACTCATTCTATATGCATCGTTAGGTCTACCGTAAATCATTTTGTCAGGTTGTCTGCCTTGCCAGTATCCAAATTCCATGTTTGTTGTAAGAGCAATTAACCCAGTTTGAATTTTTCCATCGACTAATTTATCACGAGTTCTTGGAATCCAGAATAAAATACAATCAGCTTTCTGTAATCCAGCAAATTCCCAAATTGGACAACGTTTTACGCCTTTGTCTGATGTCAATGGTGAAATAAATTCTGGAACAATTAAATCAACCTTGTGACCCCAATCTTTGACTTTTTCTATTACTTCATGTCTCCAAGAAGTTAAATATGGTTGATGACCTCTGACTGTGGGTCCTGCTAAAAATATTGAAGGTTTTTCTATATTCTCTACTGATTCTATACTATCTTCGTATCTGTATACTTTCATAATCTTTTTATTTTGCGTAACAATAACTACATTTATGTTTACATGTTCGATATGTTCCAACATCTGTGCTTACAATGCAACCACATGTTTTTCGTTGATTTTTATCTTTTCCATGATTTAACCAAGGAGCATAACCTAAAAGATTCTTGATTAAATCTGCATCTATACATTTCCCATGTCTAATTCCATCTAATTCGATATCTTCTGAACATGTTTCAATTGACAAATTCCAATCTTTGTTCATCTCAACAATTTTTTTCGCTAGATATATTTTATCTTCGATTTTAAGTTCAGGAAATCTATTACCAAGTTTCTTGTATGGGTCAACAAAACTAAACACAAGTCTTTCAGTATGCTTATGAAGAAGTGATCCAGTTTTGTAAACTCGTTCCAAAAGTGTATTCATATCCATTTGTGAATTTAAAATCAATGGATCTGCTCTCCATATCACTTTTCTTTTACCAATTTTTTCTGAAAGATTGATAAATGTATTAATTCGTTCAGAATACGATGGAAGATTAAGTTCAAATTCAGGATAGTTATTAAGAGAGAATTGAAAATAATACATGAAAGGCATGACATCCAAATGTTTCATGAAAGGTTCTGGATTTTTAGACCAAAACACAACAAACTTAACATTTGCAAATTCTATTTTGTATTGTGAACCGTATGAAGAAACTAAATTTACGAATCCATTTTTTACATGTCTCATAAACCAATCTCCACGAAATGCTGGAATATCTTCTCTTCTACTTACTGATAAAATTCGAGGTTTCATAATTTTTTAATACGAATTATGCAAAAGGTTCACTGCTAATTATAAATGTTTATCAAAAACTTCCTTGATATTTTTTAAACGTTTTTTGAAATAATCCGGAAACATTTTATCCATTTTGAATAAACGAACTACGGTAGAATCCAAAAAGTACGTGACAGCATAATCACCATCGTATCTAATTGATCTGCCAGTACCTTGCATTATTTTTATCACTGTTTTTTGGTTATACCAGTCTTGTGATTTGTTCAATTGTTCCTTAACAAATGGATCAGCCAATGATAAAAATGGTGTTTTGAGAAATATTTGAAATCTACTTGTGTCACCTTTCATATCAAGACCTTCAATCAATGATGGACCAACAAGAACCATGTTTTTTGATTTTTCAAATCTTTTTATTGCAATGGCTTTTTCCTCGGAACCTTTGTAAAAAATTATTCGTTTTTTATGTTTTGTATGAACGTAAAGTTTGTTAGCAAATTCATAAGAACCTGTATGAATGATTCCTTTTTCATTTGCATGAACTTTTTCCAGTAGAAAATCAACAATTTTTGCAGCTTTCGGAAAATTTTTATCTTTTTCCTTGTAATTAAGCTTAAGGTTGGGCATGAAAAATATCGGTGAATTGCTAAAATCAAAGTAATTTCCCATTTTTAGGTATTTTGCGTCCGTAATGTTATTAATTTTCATGAATTTTTGGGGATCACCTATTGTAGCACTCATGAATATCTTAAATTTCGCTTGTTTCAATAGATACCTGTCAATTATGTAACCTTCTTTCAAGCACCGAAGAGTTGTTCCTGAATCATCCGAACTTTTAACAATATTTTCTGATCCTATTGTTTCTATGTTTTCATTAAAATCCTCAAATTTACAGTGACTATCTTTAATCCATTCAAGTGTACCAAGATGTTTTTGCCATCTTTCAGGAATTGGATTAGAAGAATTTCCGGTTTGTGGGAACCTTCGTTTTATGGTTTTATGCACTTCGTTACTGATGTGAGAAAAACTTCCAAAAATTTGCTCAATTTGCTTTGATAAGACAAATATTTCTTCTTTGTCATTTGATCTTTTTAGCTTGTCAACAAGCATTTCGACTTCTTTATCATTGTGTAATGATTTATCTATGAATGTTTGGTTCTTTAAAAACAATGATAAATCATGTAATCTTTTTTGTAGTGTTTCTTTTACCATCGGGGCAAAATGTGATTGCACAATATCACTTGTTTTATGAGCTTCGTCGAAAAAAACGAAATCTCTTTTCGGAAATGGTGCAGGTTGACCCCTCAAGGCCATTGTTCTTTCAACGTAATTACGTTGTATAAGCCAGTACGAATACGAAAGAACAGAAACTGGTGAAAGAATTGCAGCTGCACGTTTTTTAAGATACGCACAATCAATTGCGCATGGCATGGTTGAAGCAACTTTGTTTCTTAATTTACATTCACCTAATGAAAATTTTTGGTTATTTATGTGACAATTGTAATTGTCAACACCTTTGACCATTCCCCAGTTTAAATTAAATTTTGTTAGATCATTTTCATACTGATCCTGTAATGATTTTTCGGATGTTATTAAATACCCAGTTTTATCCATTTTTGTCAGTATGTACGATGTCACCATTGCAATGATGCTTTTTCCACTTCCAGTTGGTGCATCGAGAATTATTGTATCAATTTTACCATCAAGGTAAGTTTCAATTATTTGTTTTATGGTTTTTTCCTGACCATCCCGCCATTTCCATTTTTCACCTAGATGATCTTTTCTGAATTGTTCTATTTCTTTATCAATGTTTAACATGCAAAACTACTATCTAAGTTTTTTTAAGTTTTTAATCTTATTCGCTTGTGTTTCCATTATTTCTTCAAGAGAACAATCAAAATGATCCGCAAGTACTGTTAAGTAATACAGAAGATCTCCCATTTCCATTAATATTTTATCGGTTCTTTCCTTACCAAATATTCCTTTATCATTTCTTACACACTTTTTTACTTCTCCTGCCACTTCTCCTGCCTCTTCGTTTATTGCAATAGCAAGGTACATGATTTTTTCTATGTCTTTATCAAACTTGACGTAAAAATTCTTAATTGCGTTTTTCCTGAAATTCATAGTTATTCTTTTATTTTTATCCAAGGACTCATTACATGAATGTATTGTTCTTTTAATCCACCAATATTTCGTATATCTGCAACATCCCAAATAAAATTTCTTATTTCTGCAGACCAAGTAAGTTTATTATCTAAATATTTAAACATTGGTTTAATAAGTTCAAATCTTGGGCCATTCGATGGTTCTTTAATAAGTATATTATCCACCATATCGAAATGTCTCTCGTAGTAATGTATGTTGTCCGCGAAATGGAAATAAGTACCAAGTTTGAGATCTGGATATTTTTCTTTTTTTAACCACAAATACATGTGTTGCATTACAAATGAGAAAAATGGTGCATCGTACGTAAGCCCAAATATGATATCGTTCGATCTTATTTTCAAAGCCATGTGTAAAGTATTTTCCCTGATGAAAAAGTTCAAGTACATGCTGCATACAAAATCTATGGCATGGTTCAATTGAAAATTTGGATTCGATATGAATGCTATACCTCTTCTTGTATTTTTATCCTTGATTAACTCGTTTTTTGCGTAATTAAGTTGTTCAGGAAATAACAATTTTCCATAGTTTGAATTCACCGTTCCATCATCGTTTCTTAGAGCATCCCAGAATTTTGAAAAGTTTAAAATGTATTCAGGATCATCATCCATTGATAAATACCAAGCTAATTCACCAGCAAGATAACTGAATGGAAATTTTCGTGCTTCGTAATTTACAATAGGATAAAAAGGATCTATTGCCATTTGTTTAAAGTAAATCTCACGACATAAAAAATCACGGGGTCTTGATTCGAATCCATGATCGTTTATTTCTTTGAATAAATTCCATACTTGTTTATTTATTGGAGCTTGTTCCGATGAAATTAAGTAGTTCTTCATGTATGTCTTCTATATTTTTAAACGATGAATCTATGTTGACTTTGATTTTGATTTTATTTCTTATGTTTGATTTATCAAACGCTTCATGAAATCTTTGAATTTCATATTTTCTTTTTTCAAGATTTGTTGTAAATGATAATCCATCATCATTTTGAAGCGTGAATTCAGCATCAGCATCAAGTAATACCAAAAAAATATCTGTTTTTTTATCGAACGCAAATGATTTTTCCATATTAAAAATCCAATTTGAATCATAATTTCTATAGATTTTTCCGTACACCCATTCACCGATATGAGAACGATTCCAAACATAAACATCAGAATCAGTTTTTGTTAAATCTCTACGACTTAATTGATTTCTAAATTCATCTAAAAAATCTTCTTTTTGAAATTCGATTTTTTCCTTGTCTGTTTCTCCTTTTGGATTTGAAAAGTGTCTTATGATAACATTTTTTTTGTCTTTGATCAGTCTATTGATGAGAAAATTTTTTCCAACATTGTCACAACCTTCCACAATTATCAATGGCATCATAATTTTTATATTTTTTTATTAAATTCTTCCCATTCAATAAATGGTATAGATGTAAGTCTTGAAGTTTTAGAAAGGTTAAAAATTGTTGAATTTGTTTCATTTAATTTTCTGGATAAAATTCTATACAATTTTATGACTTCTTTCATTCTTTTAAATTTTTCAAGTTGATGAATTCCATCATTTGCTGCATAAAAATGACCTGGAGTAAAATCAACCCCAAGAATTCCAATTGTTTTAAATCCTAATTTGTGTGCAATCAATATTGACATGTATGGAGAATCCAACCCGTAATCAACAAAATCCATGTTATTAAAATTATCAAATTTTCCATATTTTCCAAGTTTGTATGTGTATTGATTATTGTTCGGAAATACCCAACCAACATCATCCTGTGTAATGATATACGAAGCTTTGGTTTTTAAAATACTTTGTTTTCGTTTTTCACTAAACTTAGAAATTCTATCAACAATAACATGTATGTCAGGATCCATGAATTTATTAATATCATTAACACCGAATACCGTTGTGTCATCAAATTTTTTGAAATTTGTCACACTCATTCCGTTACCGAGTATCAATGCTTTTTTATTTTTGAACTGCCCATTGAGTTCTTTTAGTTTTTTCAATATTCAATATCTTCGTTAAAAAACTCAGAAGAGTTTATGCATTTATCATCAATGAGAAGATCAAATGGTTCCTTTGTTAGTTTTAATTTGTGATATTTACAACCCCAAGCTTCAAGTTGAAATTCAGTTAATTCTCTATGATCAATTTTAGTTTTTACTCCCCTCGCAGTCCAATAAGTGATATTATGACCTTTATCATAAAGTTCATTTATTTTTTGAATGTTTGCCCAAAGAGGAACAGCAATTTTATAATCTAAACCTTTTGTTTTACAAATTGTATCGTCAATATCTACAAATATATCCATATATTTTAAATACACAAATCAATAAAAGTTCTATTTTCGAAGTGATTTAAGTTTAACCATTTCCTCTTCTCCGATTGTTCTATTTTCATCCGTACCTAGTGCAATTTCAAGTTCTCGTATTCCTTTGATTAATTTTATCATTCCATGTGGTTCCACCGAAGCCATCTGATCCGATCCCCACATTGATTTATCAAGCGTTACATGTCGTTCAATAATTTCAGCACCTAGATAAATTGATGCCATTGATGTTGTTAACCCGTACTCATGCCCTGAGTAACCAACCATTGTGTTTGGATATTTTTCTTTAAGATGTTTTATGTATGACATGTTTAAATCTTTTACATTTGTAGGATAACTTGAATTTGTATGAAATAAAATATCAGGTTTACCGATCAAAAATGCACTTTCAATTTGAATTTCAGTACTCATGCCAGTACTTATCATCAGGATATCGGATTTTTTTCTTGCGTATTCCAACAATTCATTGTTTGTAACATGAGCAGATGGAATTTTCATTACTTTTTGGTTAACACCTTTAAATGAAGTTGTGTAATTACTCATGAAATCAACTGAATCTTTATCCCACACGGAAGCAAACCAAGAAATTCCTTTTTCTTCACAGTATTTATTAATTTCATCGAACTCAGCTTTACCAAACTCCATCTTGATCTTGTAATCTAGATAAGACATTTCGCCCCATGGAGTTTGTTTTTTCTTGTTTTTTTGATGTTCCGGTGTTGAAATGATTGGATTACGTTTTTGAAATTTTACAAAATCGAAACCAGCAAATGATGCAATGTCTATAAGCTTTTTTGTTAATTCTAGAGACCCGTTATGATTAATTCCCACCTCGGCTATACATAATGTTCGTTTCATAAGTTTTTAAATATTTTTTTAATTTTATTTGGATTTTTTATAAAATCGGTTTCCCATACTGTTATAAACGTATAACCAAGTTCTTCTGCTCTTTGTTTTCTCAAATCTCGTTCCCAAATTTTATAAACTTTTCCACCTCTTATTTCGTCATTTTTTTATATAAAGAGGATTTGCATGCCAATAATCACCATTAATTTCTATTAATTTTTTTCTCATTACACAATTCATCACAAATATAATTTTTATTAATCATTTCTATAATGTTTATTTTGAATCCTGATGTGATAAAATGATCTTTCCATGTTTCTATTATACTTTTTTATTTCTTGATTCATATTTTTAAAAATTTTTTAATTCAATCATCTGGGCCTCAATAGTTGGAATATTTATTTCTAATGGGTAAATACTTGTTAATACTCTATTACAATATACTGGACCTCTTTTGGCGGTTATTATTATGTTTAAATTATAATAATTGTTAATCAATTGAACCAGTTCATATTTCGATACACTATTTGAGTATATGTGACGTACACCTTTCCAAAATAAATTTTTACTGACAATTTCATCACAAATTTTAGCAAATTGTAAACATGTAATACCATTCCACCAATGATTTGTAAACCCATCGATCATACCATCTTTATTAGATTTTACCCATTCAATCAGTGATTTTTTTTGTTTTAATTCTTCACCTATTATAGATGTTCGAATGACCGTAATATTTTCCGACTCACCCAACGCTTTAGTTTTACCATATACGTCGGTTGGGTTAGTTACATCATTTTCGTCATAACTTCCACGCAAACCATCAAATACACAATCTGTTGATGCGTGTATTACTTTGGCTCCGTGAGATAGAGCCACGCTTGCAAGCATATGCGGAAATAAAGTGTTTATTTTGACGGCGTTTAAAATACCGTTTTTATCTAAAATATGTTTTATTACGCCCATACAATTTATAATAACGTCGTCGTGTATATGATATTCGGTAAATAGAGTATTTAATTCTAATTCCGTTATCGTGTTAGCGTCTAATTTACTTCGATTAATTTCAATAACACTATATTTTTTCTTTAAATATGTTGTCACATAATTACCAAGCATTCCTGTTGAACCTAAAATAAAAATTGTCATAATGTTTGTTTAATTTAAAAAATTACCTTTATTTAATAAAGTATATAAATATCCTTTATCTTTTATATTATCGTTTGATGCGAAGTGATTAAAATTTACTTTTTCCGTATAGTTAATTATATAAGAATAATTCCTATTAATTGATATTGACGGTAATATTACATAATAATCATTATTTAACACATAAGATTTTTTAGCTTCGTGCTCTGATATTAATTCTTCGTGCATCTTTTCACCCTCACGTATCCCGATAACATCTATTTTAGTGTCCTCGTCACCAAAGTTTTCAACAATAATTTTAGCTAAATCCGATATATAAAAGGCTGGCATATTCATAACAAATATTTCCCCACCAACACACCGACTTGTTGCTTGGAATAATAACTTGATGGCGTCGTTCAACGTTAAAAAATATCTAGTCATATCGTTATTAGTAATTGTAATTCTATTTTGTTTTTTTATTTGATTAATAAAATGTGGAACTACACTACCATTTGAACCTAGGACGTTTCCACCACGGACGCAAGAAAAATGTGTGTCGTTTGTTAAATTATTTGCTTGCAACACAATTTTTTCACCAACGGCTTTTGTCATACCATATAAATTACTAGGTGCTACTGCCTTATCCGTCGATACGTCAATAAATTTTTTCACTTTATATTTAATAGCAGCTTGTACTAAGTTTATAGTCCCAGTAATATTTGTTTTGATTGCTTCTATTGGCATATTCTCACAAATAGGTACGTGTTTTAACGCAGCTAAATGAAACACGTAATCAACACCTCTCGAAAATACTATATCTACCGATACGGTGTCCCTTACGTCACCAATAATAAATTCTATTTTATCATTCATGAATTTTCGTTCCATATTTACTTGAGCTAATTCACCCCTTGAAAATATAATTATTTTTTTAGGTTCTTGTTTAAGTAACTGTTCTGTTAAAACATGACCCCATGAGCCGCTTCCGCCACTTATTAATATTATTTTATTTTTAAACATCATACTTTTTTTATTTTTTTAAACATCATATTTTTCCTGTTAAAATATTTATTACAGTATCAGAAACATTTGGTTTTAAATATTCCTCTGGTGGTACCCAAGTATATTTTCTATTTAAAACTACATTAAATGCTTCTAATATATCTTCTTTTTTTGTTCCGACTAAAATATTTGACCCACATTCTATGGTTTCTTGTCTTTCAATAAAATCTCTTATCGTTAACACAGGTACATTAAAAATACAACATTCTTCTGGCACTGTACCTGAATCACTAATTACACAACTGGCATGTTTTTCTAAATTAACGAAATCGAAAAAATTAAAACCATTACATATTGTTATATTTTTCTTAGGTATTTCTAATTTAATTTTTTTTAAATTATTATTCGTCCTAGGGTGTAATGAAAAAAATACATGATGTTTTTTTGATATTTCCGTTACGGCACCTATTATATTTTCTAACGTTTTTTGACAATCTACATTCTCCGCTCTATGTACTGTTACTAAAACATAGTCGGTAATACCATTATCGTTAATTTTACTATTATTAATATTATCTTTATACGCATTTAGTACTTCATAAATCGGATTACCTATACAAAAGGTATAATTTTTATGATAACCCTCTTGTAATAAATTTTCTTTACTATTTTTAGTATATGGTAAATTATAAGTTGAAACAGAATCAATAATTTTACGATTAGCCTCCTCTGGAACTCTGTCGTCATAACAACGATTACCAGCCTCCATATGGTAAATGGGTATTTTACGTTTTTTAGCTATAATACTTAAAAGACCTGAGTTTGTATCACCTAAAATTAATATCTTATCTGGATTTTCTTTTTCTAATATTTTATCAAACGCCACAATCGCATTACTGAAGAAATTAGCAAATGGGTAATTTGAGATATTGAACCGATAGTCGGGTTGTGGTATTTTTAGATCGTTAATAAATTGTCCACTTAAACTATAATCAGCATTTTGATTCGTATAAACAAAAACATGTTCCGTTAAAGTATCTAACTTTTTAATGATAACACTTAAACGTATTAATTCAGGTCTAGTCCCTACTACTGTTAAAATTTTCATATGCATTTTTAATTTTTTTGCCAGCCAGTTTCTTTTAAAGTTGTATTAAAAAATAAATCTTTATTTTTTTCACGCAACTCTAATAAATTAGTATAATTATAAGCCATTTTTGGATGTTGTTGATGCACGGCAACAAGGTCATCGATAAACACCACCTGAATATTATTTCGTTTAATTCTATGTAACAATTCAGAATCGTCATAATCAATTCCCGTAGCATAGCGTTCATCAAACCCATTTAAATTAACCATATTTTTACGGGTAATTGCCGTTAAAAAATGAAACCCAACAGGTCTATGTATTGAGTGATTATACCAGTCAGTTTTACTTATTTTTAACGGGTTAATAATACCGCGAATTTGGCGCAAAACGTCGTTAGAGGAATAATCAAGTTTGTTTAACTGTGTTGTTGTTATTTGATTGGCCGCATATACCCCATATGTTAAGTAAACGTCATTATTTATTTTTTTTACAATATCATATAATATATCGTCTGTATGCATAACCTCTGGGTTTTGTAACACGATGATATCACCTTTTGCCATTTTAATCGCCATATTATATGGCACACTTGGGTTTGTATACCATTTATCTTTTTGGTCCACACGAATAATGTGAATAGGAAAATTAAATTTACTTGGTATATCGTGTATTAAATTTAATTTATCACTACCATCATCAGTAATAATAACTTCTATGTCATTTACTTTACTAGAACATTGAATTGTTTTTAAAGTATTTAACAATAATTGGCGCCTATTATAGTAAGCCATAACAATAGAAATTTTTGGTATTTTTTTATTTGGCATATGAGTAAATTTTAGTGTTTATATTATGTTCATAATTTTGTATTACCCAGTCATGTTCATAACTATAATGGTGTTTATTATAAATATCTTTTGGTACTTCGTCTAATCTTAATAAATCCTTGACACCGTTTTTATAAAAAGTAAATCCAAATAAATTAATTTGTTTACAATTACCATATTTATGCAATAAAGATATTACAAAAAACCCTGTTGTCGGCGTGTAACCATCTTTAGGGTAATCATTAAAAGAATTGGATATGTAATTAAACACACCTTTTTGTTTTCCACTTTCTGTTTTCTTAACCCCCAAACCCCATTTATTTTTATCACCAGAATTAATAATTCTGTAATCACAGGCAATATTGTAATTATAATCATTTAAATAAATTGTAGCATGAATATTCGTCTTTTCGCCAGTATGCTTTTTTAAAATTTTAAATGAATTAAACCGAATAACAATATCATGGTCGTCAATAACGTTACCTAATGTGTCTTCTAATAACGTACTAGAATTAGCTATAACGGCCACACTCTTTCTACTAAAATAATCGCGGATACTATTAATATCTAATACACTATTTTCTATCATCTATATTTTTGGTATATTTCAATATATTCTTCAGCAATAACTTGTGGATTCCAATAAGTTTCCATCCAATTTCTAGAGTTCCAGCCTTGTAATAAAATTTCATCTAATCCTTTTTCTATAATCGTTGATAAAGTTTTAAATAACTCATTATGATAGACATTTATAAAAGGATTTTTTGTCGCACTAGCTGATTTTAGAAAAACTTTTTCTACTTGTTTAGATACTGAACAAATACTTAAAATTCCCATTCCTAATGATTCTAAACCAGATCTATGATATGATGCAGTTTTGACTTCGTCAATGAAAATATTACACATTGATTTACGCTCTAAACATTCGTCTAAAGAAACATCGATTATTATATCAACATCAATAAGATCTTTGTATTGTTTCTTTAATTGTTCTAAAACCGGTATTGTTTCTTTATAACCCTTATCTGCCCATTCAGATGTAACTTTAGTACTGGATGGAGAATAACCTATGCGTATTTTCTTGCTATTATATTTTGGTAAATAAATTTCATCAAATATATTTATAGGATTACGAACTATTATACATCCAGCATATTCAGGTAATGTAGCATGATATTGAGAAATGACCAATTTAGGAATTTTAACATTAAGCATTACACGAAAAGGTTCACTATGATATTGAATAATTTTTTTATGAAAATTAAACGTATCTTTATTATGTTGATGAACGATTTCAGTATTTTGTTTTAAAATACACTTTAGTCCAAAAACATAAGCAGAATGATCTGTGTATTTATTTATCACTTCACATATTGCTTCTGGTGCATAAGCTATTGGAGTTTCTTTATAATGTCCTATTACCATAAAAAATGAAATTTTTATTTTCGTCTACCAAATCAGCAGTATCATGTAAAATTTTATTTTCTAATTTATAATCATGATTTTTAGAAATTGGATATTTTTCACCATCAACTGTTCGTAATACACTTTTTTTGCCATTTTTATAACCATCAAAACCAAATAATGTCATTCGCTCATATCCACTTAAAAGTTTTAAAAGTAAAATTATTTGAAAACCTGAAGTTAAAGCTAATGATGTTAATTGAACATTTCCTAATAACGTTGAATATGTATTGTATTTTAAGATTGAACCTTGATTACATTTAGTTAAATTATTTATCGTTTTTATCCAATTATTATAAGAAATAGATATAATACATCGAATTGGAACATTTTTTTCTAAATTAATATCTTGTAAATAAATCGATATATGTATATTTGTTTTGCTTCCTGTATGTTTTGGTATAATATCATAAGAATTGAATCGTATAACAAGATCGTGTTTATCGATTGATTCTCCTAAATCATTTTCTAATAATAAACTGGAATTAGCAACAATTGCAATACTTTTATCTTTTATTAATGATTTAAAATTAAATAAATTCATTCCATTTAAAACAATATTTGATTTTTTTAAATTCTTTTCTATTTCACTATCAACAGATTTTATAAAATTTGTTGATAATGGTGCTAAATCAAATAAATATTTTATTTTTTTATACTCACCGTTTATTTTGTTCAATTTATATTTGATTTCTATTTTTGATACGCTTTCAATATTTGTAATTTTATTCAATTTAAAATTTTCATTATATAAAAGTGATTCAATATTTTGATAATCGAAGATTTCATTAATCTTCGAATTATGAGAAACCGAAACAATATCGTATTTGTTTTTTAATTCTTTGAAATTTTTAAGCATTAAATTATATCTTGGCTTATTCCATCCTTCACCTAATTCTTTTTCAGGATATTTTTTTGACCAAAAATGATTATTATCTTTGTCGAATGTTAATGAAACACCATAAATATAAAATACGACATCCTTAAAATATGTATTAAAATACTCTATTGCGTTTGTTACAGAATCTGGAAATGCCTTTTGATTTTTTCTATTAAAAACTTTAATAATTTTATTTTGAACCCATCTTTTTGATTCATGATTTCGTTTATTTTTATACAACCAATCAGAAGCAACTAAATTATAGTTTTTAACTTTATTAACATCTCCTCTTTCTTTTTTGTAAAGTTCAGCAAAAATTTCGAAATCATTAAAAAACAAATAATCAGATTTTATTATCTCATGTGATCTGTTTATTCCAACGACTGTTATATCATCTTTAAATTTTACTCCTTTTAGATCATTTAAAGATTTGTCATTTCCAAGAATTAGAACACGCTTTTTACCAAGTTTTGGATCAGGATTAAATTTTTTTAAATCATCAATTGTATCAACATCAATTTTATCTTCTATTTGAAAAAATTGTGTGTCTTTATTGTATAAATTTTTATTGAGATTTTTTATTTCACCAACTATCATTATTGCAATAAAATGACTTAGTTCAAAAACGTTAGGATATTCTTGTCTTCTGTACAAATCATGTTTAACAAGTTGTCTTCCTGTATTATTTTTGTTGTCAACCAACATTAAATACGGGTGTGTGTTAATATTTTTTTTACAAAGTAAACTTTTTGTTTTATTTACGGTAAAAAAATTATATGCTTTTATCACATCTTCCCATTTTCTTTGTGGGTATGTTAAATATAACATTATTATTTCCTGTGCTT
>Ga0307992_1001359_pt1 | contig 14522 bp, 11 predicted proteins | sample EllFjometagen133_FD_203162 | JGI IMG/M metagenome (GOLD analysis project Ga0307992, IMG submission 203162) | Marine microbial communities from Ellis Fjord, Antarctic Ocean - #133 | ecosystem: Environmental > Aquatic > Marine > Unclassified | place: Southern Ocean | collected 2014-10-08
CTGTAGCCAGACTGTAGCGAAAATAAAAAGGGACTTATACTATAATAGCGTAAGTCCCTATTTTTATTGTGTCGAGGTGAGAGGATTCGAACCTCCGGCCCCCTGCTCCCAAATACTGATGTACAATCCAGTACTCAGTTGATATATAGTGCGCTAAGGCGATTTAAAGTCTCCACTTTCCACCAGATTAGTTACCACCTCTTAAAATAAGGCAGGGTGTAGATAACTGTTTTATCGGAGATCCAATTGCTGAGACAAGGAGAATTTCTACTTCTTGTATCTTTTTGAACTCCTGCTTGTAAGAAAGCGTACCTCCAATTACATCTAATTGATATTATTGTATTTATGGTATAATATGAAAAATGGTAGCCTGCCGGATTGGGGCCTGCGGAATTGAGCGGTTCGATTGGGGGATTCCTGGCGCCGGAATTGAATTCAACAGACTGCTCTCCAATTATGGATCTAAATACAGATTTTTGCAGGGTCTGCGATTTGCTTTCACCGTATTTGCACAAAACTTTCACATTGGTACAAATAATTGATGTTGTCAGGATTTATTAGGAGGCATCGGTTAACACTATAGTATGATAAGGACTATTGTCAAACGGTAGTATAAATGATGATCGACCCTATCGTTCCGGGAATCTGAATAAAACCCTATTATTGGTGTGTGCTCGTCTTCTTCGAGAGTAAAGTGCGGTAAGCTCACAATTCGGTTCACCCCCCCCTGGCGTGCCACATCACACCAGAACACACTCCCCTATGAATTCCACTCTACTCCCTACGAGCTACGACCTGGCAGGCGGGCAAGGTATCACTTGCCGCAATACATGAATCCTGGTCTTACTTATCGCCGCATAGCTCCAGCGGAGCGACACTGGAATCCTCAATGAATTCGGGGAAGGTTTTGACTGGGCAACGACAGGTATTACAACGGGCCTATGAAGTCTTAATCCCCTATGAAATCGGGGAAGGTTTTGACACACATGATTAAGATTAATGGAAGGAGTCATACAGTCTTAATCCCCTATGAAATCGGGGAAGGTTTTGACTCTGACCTCTACAGCCCTTTGCCAGTAAGGCCTGTAGACCCTACTTTGAAGAGACCTTGAAAAATTGACTATTCTTTTTCCAATAAATCTGATAAATACACCTAACTCATTGTTTTTATTCATTGAAGAGCTATTTGTCAATAAACGTCTGAATGATAAGCTTGATTTTAACCATATCCATAGTTCAACACAAGAGGTTTTGGATTTTGGGTCGGGTTCTTGTTTCTCCGCGGAGAGTCCTAAAGGCTTAATTGATTGCAGGATAAAGCAGATAAGTTGAAAGCAAAACAGCTCAATACTTTCCGCCAACTACCACACAGAATCAACCAGTCTTATTAAAATTCAAAGACAATCTAGAGGAAAGTAGTATAACTGTTGTATGATAAACGCTAATCTATAAAGTTGATGATTTGAGGGTCAATTCGGACCCCCGTGCGACCGGCAAGATTTAAATTTTCATCCTTTATGTGATGAAGTGTAATCTTTTTTTGTCGCAACGGATTTAAATGGCTTTGTTTTATCAGCGTTTTTATCCTGGACTTCGCCTCCTGGAAATCAGCCACCCGATCTGGAATGTCAGTCTTCCCCCAGCTTCTATTGGTTATATCCTCGTCTATTCGACTTTCTGCATTCTTGTATTTAGTATTGTCGAGACCCACAATTACTCCAAGCTCCCGAAGGATCTTTTCTTTGGCTTCATCAATGGCATCGTATTCAGAGGCAAAACACTGTTCACACCCCTCACAATCCGAACCACATCCAGCCTCTTTTCGTTTCCTTAATAAATACCTGTAAAAAGACGCAAATTTTGGTGGGAGTGTTATCCTAACACCATCAACACTAAAAGTGTCTTTCTCTATGACAATTTCCTTAATTGGTGATTGTGCAATAATGAATTCCTGAATCTCCTGGAAAATATCACTCACATCCACAGTATCTCGCTGAGACAAATAGCGACCAATCTTAAGGACAGGGACATCTGACACACTTAGCTTCTGTCTATCATCCGCCGGGTCATTAGGATAAAACCAATTATTACCAGGTCTCGTTAACTCGTCATTTACTAAAATATGCATCACTTCATCCTGGGCTCGTCCAAAAAACTGAAATGCCAGGGCCATCATAGCACTTTGGGTCTTACGACCACCGGCAATGGAAGCAGTGACTCGATTACTATCATCATCTGTATATTTTTTAACCTGTTCATTTATGAGTCTAGAGGCCAAATCATTTTCTTCCGTAGAATTGAAATCTTCAAGATCAATTCCAGTCACAGGATCAGCTGGAACCAATATGTCTTGTTCACTAAAGGGGATAGAACCCTCACGGATATCTAAATCTTTTTCCAACCGTTTAATGATATTGTCTTCACCAAGTAGCTGGTCAACTATCTTCCTACGACCCGTGCCTGTCGTAATAACTTTAATCTCGCTAAAACGTCTATTCTTGCCATATTCTTCAGCAGAGTAATAATATAAACATTCTGATAATACAGCAGGAGATGTACCTATAACAGCCAGGAATATTTCGTTATACTGCTGCTTAGAGTTAGTCTTCATATTTTCCGCTTTCATGCCTTGTCGTTTTAGTACAAATAGTTACTTCATCTTCAATGCTTAAACATAACATCCGCTATTAATAGTATTATAGAAACAAGCTTGTTTCATACCCATCAAAGTTCAAAGCGGAGACTACATTTTTCATCAAACACACTTCGAAGGACTCCGTCTGATTCCCGAAGAAGCAACTCCACTATTCACCATACAGTTGGGAGTTATCTGAAACCCTTCTTTTCATAAATTAAAAGTCTGCGAGGTGGAATACTGTAATCTATTCCTCCTATTGCTTGCCCATAGTTTAAGTGAGATCAATGAATCAAATGGCATCTCTACAATTCAAATTTCTTTAGCTTAAGTAATAATTCAGGTAATTTTCTAAGGTCAGATTGATTAATCAATCTGGTTTTATAGTCGATCTGATATTTCAACACCGTGATCGCTGTATCCCTACATTGCTCCTCCCGTTCTTTTGATATTCCGCTTGCAGAACATACCAGAATGCTTAATGCGTACTCTCCACCATATTTCCGACGGACATTTGATATCTTATCAACATCCTTTGCCAAAACTCTACCGGCTTTACACTCTATAAAGACCAGTCGCCGACCAAGATTAACAAGCATATCTATCTCATTTTTTTCCAAACTGCTTGATTGCGAGTGATTAAACCCCACTCTATAGCTATGTTGCGCATCTGTATATTGACCTGCTTTTTCCTGAATTTTTTCACTAATCTCATATTCGAGATATGCACCGGACATCAGCATTTCAAAAATTTCTTTTCCTTCAAACAGATACTCATTATCCGCCAACTTGAGCTTAAAAAGACCTTTATTCCAACGGCAACTAAGATTATCTGAAACAATAATGTCAATTCTATCTCTATATTCACCCCGAAAATCCTTGATAAATTTGCTGCGTAGTTTTATCATTTTTGGATTGTAGTATAATTTTCTCGCTTCTCTTAGCTGAGCCCAAACTATTTCATCATAGCTCTTTATATCTTGGCCTGACTTGGGATCTTCATGTCCCTGAAGCTTAAAATAGTCTTCAGTGGATAAGGAGCATTGAAGTTCCTCGTCATTTCCTTCTGGTACCCAGGTTAAAAGATCTCGTCTGCCATCTACATAGAAAGCTCTTGAGTTTGTTTGGCGGGCAGCTTCATAAGCTGCCAGTGCCATCATTTTGGTACCCCCAGTAAGATTAATCTCAACGGGACCATCAATCATTTTTATGATATCTATAATTTTCTTTTTAATATTTAGTATTTTTCCATGGTCAATATGCTGAATTCTACATTCAGCTCTACTAAACATTTTCTTTAGTATTTCCGCATTGGCTTGTGATTGCTGGGTACAAAAAAGATGAATTGTGGTAGGCTGTCTTTCCAGCACTCCTATATATATTGGAATATTTTGACCACCCACCAAAGCGATCTGAACTTCAGCTCGTGGTGATTCCTGCACTTGATTCTGATCTGTCACAATAAAATACTCCTATATTCTTTCAGGCCTGGGCAACACCAAACGCTCTTTAAATTGCTGGAGCTCCATATAGCGAACTTTTGAAGGATCAGGTCTGTTTTCATAATCCAGCATCCGGGAAAGCGCTTTCATCCTGGGTGCCTCCCAAAGACTAGATATGGTTAGCTTCGCTTTACGAATAATTTCCTCTTCAAAGCGATCTTTGTAATACTCACTCAATTTTTCATTTTTAGTGCTTTTGCGATTAAAATCTAATGAGCCATAGGTTTCTTCGGTATTTTCTATGTACAGTTTTGGCCTTAGCTGTATTGAGCCCAGGCCCAAGGGTTTTCCCATGCCAATTTTATGGGCATGACCTGGAAGCAGTGTTATGGCTGTCAATAATGCCCCAAGCTCAATATCGGACATATTTTCAAAATGTATTCGCCCTTCAAAGCGGCTGCCTTTTTTAGCAGGCTGTAGAATTGTTTCAGTTTTTGAATTCGGGAATTCATGTTGTTGAAACCACTTATTGTTATCCTGGTGCCAGAATAATTTGAATCCACGTAATTGAGCAGCGTTACTATCATAGTGATTTAAATTCTTCTTATCTCCATTATCAGTCTGGACTAAATAATGTTGAAAAGAGGTCGGCTTGGGACCTAATAATAACTGAGGCACATGTTTCTCGTCCAAAGGGTCCTTAAATTCACTCTGCAATTTTGCATCGGAGAACTGGACCTTCCCTTTAAAGCTCTGATTGTCTTTATCACAAATTCTCCCAAAAATTGATTCGGTAATATCTACCACCGTATCATCATGTCTGACATTTGCAGGGACAAGTTCACCAATCGAGTGGAGGTATTGAACTCTAAACAGAACGGTATGGCCAAATGAGACACGGTCATTATCTGCTTTAACATAGAAGCAGGGAACTAATTTTTCTTCGGAGCCCTGGGTTTCTTTCAAATAATTGATTTCAACATTTCTAGCCTTATCAGCCCCATAGGCCGCAATATCTACAACGCTTAAAGGTATATCATGACTGGAATCTTCCATGGGCTTAAATATTTTCCAAACATCATGGTCACTATTCTTCCCAAACTTACGACCACTCTGGATGATACCTCCCCCACTTTCCAGTATTTTGTATTTAAATGGTCCCGGCTTGCTTCCTGAATAGCGCTCAAAGGGTGGTTTGGTGGTTTTATTCTGGGCTGGACGAATAAAATATCTTTTACCTTTTTTGTAAAAATAACCCGCACCCACTTTATACTTACCGACCCCCAATGACCCCTGATTTTTACTCGCAGGTGCAGCAGCGTACCTGTTGATCGCATCTTCATCTTTCATTCTTTTATCATATTCACTTGCCAGATTACTCTGGTCGGCTATGCCCCTGTAAAACAAAGCGGTGTCATCAAACTGTTGAAATTTAGACCAGGAAATAATATTTACGATTTGCCGGATCATGCCCCTCAAAGAGCTCCCCGGCAATCTCAATTGCCCTGCCGGAGAAAAGAAGGCTGGATGGTTGTTTGCCAAGCCCTCATATTTTCCTGCTTTTTTAGCTGAGCTTAACTCTTCCAGAGTAAATGTATCCCGGATAAATACAGGGGTTTTTGCCTCAATCTCCAACTCTATATAACCTGAACTGCCCGTGATCGCTGAGTGATCCGGCAGTGCTGATTCTACAACAACATCGTTTAGTGGAATAAAATTATAAGGCGCTGTTGCCGGTCCTTTGAATGTCTGTCTTGATTTTTTCTGATATTTGCTGGATTGGGTTTTGAGGTGGTTTTGTCTCGGGTTATACCCTTTAACCTGCCCTGACCCAGAGGGTCGTGGGGTTTGTGCTTTTTTGTCGAAAAGTATTTTCTCACCCATTCTGATTTGGAGTACATTTCCATCTCGCCTGCTGGCTTCAATCTCCACTCCTTCCTTTAACATTCCATACTGACCAGACTTAGGTGCACTATACTTCTCTCCGTTTGCAAACTCAATTATTACATAAGTGGAACCATCATTTTTTTTAATAGCTTTGTAGATCTTTGCCTTTTCCATCATATTGCCTCTTCTACGCTTACAAATCTGCTATCTTCAAAATTGGCCAATACGCCTCCAGCATAGCCTATGTAATTCCGCGTTTGTAGAACAGCTCTTTTCCCTTTTGGCAACACAAGGGGAACCCGACCAGCAGTCCCAGACGATTCCCAGAGTTTTGAATAATCACCAGTCTCACCCTGAGATGTTCCCAGTAAATATTGAGTGGCATCAATAACGTCTACCTCTTCACCCTCTCCATCTTGCCTGAAACGGCAGACCCACTGATTCATTTCCAGCCTACGGATAAATAGCTCGCTCTCCGGGTTAAACACGCGTAACAATTGGAGTGTTCTTACATCGTGTGGTCGATCTTCAAGTGAGTACTGGAATGATTCACCGGTCCATTTAGCCCACTGAAATTCATGGTCAAAAAAGAGCAAGGCTTTAGCTGGAGTCGAAAAATGTTCCTTGATCAAGCTGTTCAAGTCATCCATTGACTTAAAATCTCTTCGTATTGGATCTGGTACAAAGCTCATAATTCGCTGTTTAACATAGGTCATTATGCAACCTCCCTAGAGTCAATTATCTCTTTCCAGTTGGTCTCTAGCAGGTCTAGCAGGCCATCCTTATCATCTATTTTTACTTCATTTTCCTGTGCTGAAAACCTAAGTTCCTTATCTCTAAATGAGATGGATAACTCTTCACCCATAAATCTCCCCCGACCGATTGAGGCTTCACCTCCTAACGTTAACCGCCCTTGCCATAAATCCTTTAAAACTTGAAGCGTAAGTGCCACTTCAAAAGGACTCGCAGAGCTGATTTTGATTGTCACATCGATCGTTGTGTGTTCATCACTCCACAGAGGTAACTCGGAAAACAAGGCGTGGGTCATTACTCCCGCAGTAAAATGATCTGTCTTAATCCGAGTTTGCTTTTCAACTATACCACCCTCGATGTAACATTCTCCAAAAGATATACGTCCCTTCTGGGCTTTTGAATCGCGACCACTTTCTTTTATATATCCAAATAGATCTTCAATGATTCTCCCGCATTGATCAGGAATAAATGTTTTCAATATCTTTGTGGCTCGGTGTCTGATGGCCCCCTTCAAGGAAGTGCCCGGAATAATGTTCTTCCCATTTGAGTTCATTTGTTCAGTATCTATATTTTTATCATCACCACTATATTTTTGGCGGACTAGAATAGAGCCATCAAGCACAAACCGTCCCTGTAGAATGGCATCATTTGATTTCATTATAAATATGTCAGTCTCGGATATCTCAACCAATTCATCAGGGATGCGGTTACTGCTAAACCACCAATCTACATCGCTGGGGAATTGCAATTCCCGATATTTCACAGACTCCAGTTTGATTCGGCCAAAGCCGGAATTTGTAAGCCCCCCCAGATGGATTGCTTCCCGACCAAATTCATAAATGATCGTTTTTACCAGTCTTGTAATTTGATCATACCGATCTTTATATTCATTTCGAATCACAACCTCAAATCCGAAATCAAATACATTTCCAGGTGATAATGCCTCGTAGTTGTGTAAAGAGCTTTCTCTTGTGGTCTGAGAAATGGGGTCTACCGCCTGACCTGAACGAATTTCAAGTTTACTCTTACTCTTAAGAACCAAATCTTGAGCGATAAAAGCACTCTGGTATTCTCCATCTCCACCAAAAACGATCTCCATGAGATCAGAATCTACGGCATTCTCTAAGTGAGCTCTTAAGGCACCGACCCAGGAGGTAGCTGGAATGAACGGAGCGCCTGAACCATCTAGAACGATATCGCTATCTGTATCAACACCTTCCCCCTGACTAATGGAAAGCGGTGATCGGGTTGTAAGAAGACCGCTCACCAATATCCTACCCACAATTTCCGGGTTAGTTAATTTGTGATTCATATTGATGTCTCCTTCACATGCCGGGTAAGTATCGTCTTCCAATAGTGGAGCCAGGCCCGGGTTTTGAATTGCTCCAGATCCACGCCAACTTTTGAGGGAAAGCTATTTAAAAACCCATCCTTAAGCTGCATGGGAGTCAAACTAAAATTATCGATCTCACTTTGAGCATTTTTAAAAATATCAAACAACTTTTGACCAGTATTTAAATAGACTCGTTGCAAGTGTTCTGCAGCCCGTTTGTCAACTCCCTTTTCAGTTTGAATACTAGTAAGAAATTCACTGATCTCACTCGCGTGCTCTGCCCCTCTAAAAAGATCTAATAGCCGGGTTGTCAAGGAGTTTGGCATCTGAGGTTCTATGGAATGCTTAAGCCCCAGATGTTCTGCATGAATAAAACATTCTTTCTCTATAATTTTCTTGAAAAGATCTTGAATAGGTATGTCAGGTATCCCTGCTGGTTTAATTGGGGCTACTTTATTTTCCGGAGTGGAAAATTCAGACACATCAAAATTAACGACTGATATTTCCCCATAACCTTCATTCCTGCGTAAACCCACCCCATTTACCAGCAAGGTTTTAAATCGATCAACTGCCATAGCAGATTCTAGTTCTAGTTTAAATACAGACCCGGGAGCGAAAGCTGAGTCAGCGGGTCGTTTGGTACCCCACTTCCGGTTATAGGTTTCCACAATATTGGTTCTTATCATGGCCTGCTTTACAGACATCTTAATTTGATAATTGTCTATAAAATAATTAACCATATCAAGGATTAGGGTACTGGGAGCACCGTACCTGTTCGTAACAATGAGCGGTGACAAAAGTGCCATGGTGAATGAATTTGAGACAGGTGAAATATCAACGGGCTCAATACTTCCCATATTCATCCTGCACTCACCATACTGTGCTGTTTTTGACCTCCCAAGCCTAATAGTCGGATCCTCAATAAATAACGACTCAATAACTTTCAGATCCTCCTCTTCACCAAGTATCTCACCCCTGAATGTTTGGTTACTGGCCAATCCAGCATAGGTGTAGATGTCTCCATCAACCGATTTTCCGCCGAGCCGGTTTTGCTTCCGACTCGAGTGAAAATGGATCTGTTTTCCCGGGCGTTTGATAAGTGATCCTGATGTAAACCCAGCCCGATGAGAGGTATCTATGAGTTCTTTAGAATGATCACCAAAAACATCAATAAAAAGCTCCTTATCAGATTTCTTCTGTACAATATTCCGCGGGACTGGTATACTGCGTTTGCCATTTATTTCCAGATTAGCATTTCGATAAATTACATTGTTGGATAGAAATAATCGTCGGAACTGATCATCTGCTTCTGCATGTTCCAGCGCTACAGATTGCAAATACCTGGCTGCCACACTTCCCAAGATAGAGGATCCTGAAATACTGTTTGCAGTAGATATGTGGTTATTCCCACCCACTGTTTCACTCATAACAACCGGGGTTATAATTTCAATGGCAAAGTCAATTTTCTTCATGATAATACCTCCCGACAAAGCGCTAAAGCAGCAACTAAATCGAAACCCTCACCCTTTTCATCTAATAAAGCACAGTGGATGTGTCCAAATCCCCGGTTCCGATTTAATCCAAAATATCGGAGATTAGAAAAGGCCAGGGCTAATTGAGCTCTTTCGATCTGATCAAATCCACCTGCTTTTGAGACTGTACCTTCAAACACGTGGCCCTTATTGAGGACCCGAACAGTTCGTAAAGAATGTTCTTTTGCCACGCCTTTTTCGAGCCTTGTTTGTCTTCTGATACGAGTAAAGGTCTCAATGATACTTTCGGGCTGAAATTCTTCGGGATGCTCATCTTTAGCCCACTTAATCCAATCGTAAAAAGACGAATAATTTTGCATCCGGCCTTCAGAGACAAAGAATGACTCGCTATTTGGTTTTCCTACCGTACCAAATAAGCGGTCCAGTTGAGGAAGGATTCCTGACATCTCACCAACTTCCGTGAGGGACTCGAGTAATAGCCCCTTAATCCGTTTCGCCGGCACATAAGGAAGCCCTTGATCATCTACCACAATATCGGTATCGATTGTAGCTGAGAAGATCATTCCTGAAGCTGGGAGGGCGTCAGATAGCAACTCAATGGTATAAGCTAATGAGTTCATATTGTTTTCTCCCTCTTTCCTTCAGACTCCCAGATCAGCAGCCATTGTGGATAGACATCAATGAATTCACAAATATCCAGATAGATGGGTTGTCCCAATTCTTTCCTAAAATTTTGACTGGTCATACTCGGTTGCGACAGTCCTTGCTTGCGCATGTGATCAAAGAAAATGTTTATCGCTGCTTCTCCCTTATACACGGTTTCTCGCAATTCTTTAATCTTATTCATTGGCCAGAGCCTGGTCTTGGTTGCAGAGTCCACCAGCATATCGCTAACCGTTTTTTTCAACCACTCATACGCTTCCTGCCCCTTATCGATACCAAATGGTCTCCCTGTCAAAGATTCATCTCTTAAACTGAAACCCTGCTCACGCATAGATTTTAGATCACTAAAAGCGCCCCCCTTTAATACATGAAAATCAAGAAAGGATATGGTCTGATTACTGTCTGCTATCTTAATTGCCTCACGACGCTTGTTCTTTGCTGATTCACACAATTCTTCCGCCAGTTCATATCCCACAGCAAAAGGATAGCTTGGCTTAGTGAAAGCTATCCCGGCACATGCTGTTATTATTTCTTGAGTTAGCGCTTTTTCTTTTTGTGCATCGAGGATATGTTTTAGAATCGCATGAGCAGACCACAGACCCAGGGATGCGTGGCACACATAGGTGACATCATCCCCACCTATGATAATTGGCCGGAATGGAAATATTTGACGCTTCAACCCCATTCTTTCTTTAATGCCTTCAGAGTGTAACATGCGCTCAATGTCATGGGTAACATCAGCCACTGCCTTTTGGAATAGATCACGTACTTCTTCTGACTTATTTTTCAATTCATCCAGCGTTTTCAATCCACTAAACATTTTGCCTATATCATTTCCGTCAATATGGACAATGGCGATTCCAGATCGATATTGAGATCCAGTTTCGCCTGCTAAATCTTCGAAGTTATCACAAAACTTCTGTCCCAATTCGTCTGTGAAACGTTTATTCGCTGCTTTGTACCCAGCATCTTTCTTTTCCGCAATTATGGAATAAAATTCATCCAAATTGTTATCTGCATTAGATTTTATTTTGGCATTAAAATATTGAGCTGAAGTCCCTGTATATTTGCATTCTGCTGTGATACCATAGCGTGGCAAAGTGACGTTAATCGCATTTTCTGCTTTCGATATATTGAGAGCATTACGGCAATTGCCAAGAAATTCACCAAACTTATTTTCGCTATATTCACCTGTGTAGACCCCTGCTGCTGCTTGAACTCCCGGAAAATTCAAGAGTATCTCAAGCGACCATTTTCTGGCAAATTCAGTTGCCTGCTCCTGAGTTTCAAACAGGACGAGGGCATTTCCACCACCAGCATAGGTAATTCTGTCAGCACTACCTAATAAGTCCTCCAGTAATCCATTAACCCTGGTTATCACATGCCTGACATTTCCAGATGCTCCCACAATTTGACGTAGGCGATTCGTGCCAAATATGTAGTTTTGAATCCCTGCAATATCCAATAACAACCCTGCTTTTTCAGCCATCATATCCCTCTATTCTGTTGCTCTAATTCTGTATTGTCCCAGACCCATTGCGGCCCCTTTTCCCACGTTTATTGTTTCACCAATTTTTAAAATTGATCTGATAAAGGGGGAAACATTGCTTACCTCAAGACTACCTTCAAAACCACCCATCGGTATTTCACTTTTGTGACGGTTACTATATCTATAGCGTTTTTGGAAATGTAAATCTGATCGGTATGAAAGTGCCTTCAAGTCTTCCCGTAGAAGATTCATATCAACCTTTTTAAAGTTTGATCCATAATAAAATGCCATTGTCTGAAACCGACGTAAGATGCTCCTTACCAAAGCATCCGCCTTAAAACCCCTCTCATCCTGATCATGCTTTGACAGTAACATGGCTGTTGATATCTCCAGGATAATTTTAGACCCAAGGGCTTGTTCCACCAGCCCCAGACGATAGACCTGAGGTATGGTCTGCCAGCCACCATCTTTGGCAAAAATAATGTCTCCCGAATAGCTGTCTTCAATTTGGATAAGGTCCAGCTTGGTCCTCCCCTTACCAACTCCAATCTCCCCAAAGCGAACCATAACCTGGAATATGCTTGTGATCCAGTTGATGACCGGACCAAAAAGAGTGAGGCGGACTGCAAGCAATCCGTTTGACCGATTTTGTTGATTTATATTTGAATTTGGTTGAATAATGTATGGATGGGGAAGTTGGTTCAAGCCCGGGATTGGTGCATCGCTCGGATCAGGGATGGTGGTTTCAAAAATAAGCCTGTAGAGGCAAAGCTCAGCCACAGTGCAAGAGGAACAGTCCTGCCGTGCATCAACACAGCTTATCTGTTTTAAGGCATGACCAAAGACACCCCGAAAAGTTGAGCCAGTGAACTCCGGTAACTGCAGCACACCGGCTGGTTTATACAGAAATGTGAGATTATTATATTTAAGATGCATATCTAGTACGTATACCCTGGAATATTATTCCCTCTATAGAGTAAAGTTGTAATTGCTTTGCAAGTATTGAATTCCGCATCAAGCTCAACCTGTCAATTCTTGTTCTAAACACAGTTCCCTCTGAGAAATTAAAGGGGCTGGGATGTCATCAAAAAGGTAGCTCCCCAAAGATTCAGCCCCCAGTAAGCATTCGACGAACGATCAAGATGCAAGAAGACCGATCAAACATTGCGGTGGTGGGGATTCCCGGGTGTGTGCCAAGTAAATCGCCAAGGTTCTGGTACAGTGATATAATAAACCTATTCACGTCCTTTTCTTAATATTGAATTATAACAACACTATATTTGTGTTCAAAATACAAGACACATTCAAGCGCTGTTCTCCGGCACAATCTTTCTTTGTGTTCTCGACCGTTTAAAGTTGAATTGCCATATTATTCTTTAACTCATCTAGGATTGTGTATACAATTATATTCGTGATCATCTCTTCAGGTTTGATTCTTAGCATGACAATTTCTCCTCCTAAATGATACTTAATGCACTATAACTAACTGATTCCGGGTTTGGAATTACCCTAATCAATCCGACTACCATTTCTCATGGACTTCTCTGCAAACATCTTTATCCTCAAGTGACGCCCAAATGTATTCAGGGTCATGGATCTCATACATACTACCGTCATGAACCATATACCCCTGCTCAAATGCGGCATCGCTTACAATGATCAAAGATGTTCTCTTATCCATGTGTTCTCTCCTTCTTACCTTTGTTAGATTGGGCCTATTTCTTATGAATCCCGGATTTCATCATAAATCTTACTTACGACTGTAACAATTACGGCTTTTACTATAAAACTGTACATAACGCTCTCCTAATGTCTCATACTTGTGTTTTAGTTATCACCCAGCTCATCCAGAATTTTCTCTGCCAGAACCGTCACTGCTGTTGCCAATAATAAATTAAACATATTACTCTCCTCTATTGATTTGTGTCGACTTCGGTGACTTGCTAATAACTTTCAGTACGTGTTTGTCTACTGGGTTTCTGGGCATGGTTTTGTCCTCCATCGTGCGTTGCATTTTTCTCATCTCACCCGTTAATATGGATGTGTTAAAAGCACTCACAAGCGAACCAAGCTTGTTTTCAATTCTGCGAGCTTCACCTGTCCGTTACCACTTCAATTATTTTTTCAATGGTTCTTATTATGCATTCATCTAATGGGTTTCTGAACATGATATCCTCCAAAGTTTATTACTTCTATTTCTTCAACCAATATGCGGATATTCAATGCACTAACAAGCCAACCAAGCTTGTTTTTCGAGTGACAAGAAGACCAATAGACTCTTGGGGATTGTGTTATCAGCGAACACTGATCATAACCTCGTTCTTGGTTTATGCCTGGAGAATGGGTTTAATACCAACTGCACATCAGAACGTGCGGATACGATGGGCTCAGCAAGACATACCTCTCGTCTCCCAGAGCCTGTCGAAGGGGTATAATCAGCCCTCAAATGAAAACTCGTATCAGCGCACTATGAAGTGAGTTTGGTAGAAATCATGTCCTACCGGTACGCCTGCGGGTGTAAATCTTATTTCTGATGTATTCCAGATATGGTTAAGCGTTGGTTCTTCATTGTTGCCAGGATGAGAAGAGAACCCGGGGTGTTTCTTATGTATAGACTTGGTTGTGTGAGGGCGTCACAATAGGGGGTGGAATTTATGATCAAGGTTGTTTTTTCTCCCGTAGAGGCGCAGTGTACACAGAGCGTGTTTCAGGGTTCCTGCTTGCATCCCCGGTCTTTGCGGAAGCATAAAGCGACCAGCACTCCAGTGAGTTTCAGCAGGAACAGCCGGGAGGCATAACAATTAAAATTTATACAACTCCGGTCGGC